>Ga0316603_10000040_pt1 | contig 159422 bp, 140 predicted proteins | sample OWC_soil_day10_n_FD_207649 | JGI IMG/M metagenome (GOLD analysis project Ga0316603, IMG submission 207649) | Wetland soil microbial communities from Old Woman Creek delta, Ohio, United States - OWC_soil_day10_noCT | ecosystem: Environmental > Terrestrial > Soil > Wetlands | place: USA: Ohio...
CATTTAAAGTTGTTTCATTTATTCAAAGATCGTTTGCCCCGATAATTGCAATCACGCATTGCTTATCAATAACTCCTCATGTAATCACTTACACGATTCCCGGTTATCTTGTTCTTAGGACTTGCTGCTATCAAATGGTGATACTATCACTCCTTCGATTTTTTCACTTAACGTTTTAAGTGACACCGTTTTTTATTTCGTCAAACGGGTTGCAAAGATATGTCGTTTTTTTCATTCCCACAACACCTGTACTGACTTTTTTTCTTTTTATTCGCTCCTTATCTCGTAACACCACCGTGTCTCTCAAAGCGGGTGCAAAAGTACATACTTTATTACTACACTCCAAATCTTTTTATGGGTTTTTTCTGCTAAAAAACATATTTTTCTTCAAAATGCTGAATATAAGTGCCTTAAAAAGGCATTATTTTAACTGAAAAAATCATTCTGATATTAAAATTAACACCCAAGAACAAAGAAAACACTGTATTGATTACAATTTGACAGTATTTTTAATAAGTAAAACTCATTTTTCGCTGACGAAAGACTTTAAATTTATTCAAAAAACAAGACTTCAATCTACGTTTTTCTTCATTATTTTATAGAATTTGCCCATTAGCCGTTCACAAAAATTGAGTTTGCCTCGAATTATATCAAAAAAAAGAGGCATCCTTATATATAAAGATGCCTCTTCAGGAGAACTAATACCTCAAATATTTATCACATAACAACAATTTTAGATATTGAAATATCTTTATTCTGAGAAACCGACCGGACAATATATATACCGGCACCCCAGGTTTGAGCCGAAATAAGCTCGTCGGTGGTTCTATATTCTTTTTTAAAAAGCAGGTTACCTTTTATATTATACACTTCTATTGTGTCGGTTTCGCCCTGAACAAGAATCTGCTTTTGGGAGGGAATATACACGGCAAGGATTCCTGAATTACTATCGGGACGACTTACGGATGTAACCACCTTGTATTCGAAAGCTCCTAAATCGGGGGCATTACCCAGAAACGAAAGCCCTACATCGACACCTTTATCTATCATTGCACTGGAAGACACCAAATGCAGACAGGTTATATCGGGCAAAGTGCCATCGGACTGGCGACTACCTATGAGCTGCGTATAATCAAGGCTTACGAAATCGGAGGCTGTACAGCTAAAACCTGAAAGCCATGAATTATTTGATTGCGTTACCGACTTAGCGGATAACTTATTTGAACTTTTGGAACTGAGCGATGCCGAGTTTTTCACCAACAGCGTTCCATAAGAGCTGTTTGAAAAACCATAATCAGGATTATTCAAATAACCTGTACAATTATATAATGTCATTGTACCATTATTATTATTCTGATCAAAACCCTTTACTGTATTTGCAACAGACACGCAGTGATTGAGCACGGCGTTGTTTGCAGTGTAGTTTCCGCCTACTTTAAAACCATTGCCATTACCATAATTGGTGATTATGTATCTTCCTGAGGCGTTTTTAAAATTAAAGAACCACGAAGCACTGTCAGTTTTGAAACGGATATGCTCTGTCATGTCGTACGATGCAGGGCCATTGGCGTAACACCAGCAACTGTCGTAAACAGTATTGCCAACCTTTTCATAACTATCCCAGCCATCGTCACTATTCAGCCAGGCCCGACAGCCTTTATACGTATTGGTTCCGGTGTTGGTATATTGTTTGTCGGCAAAGCCATCGGCGTTTCCACCAAAATCGGGACTTGAGGTACCTCCCGTCATATAATCGAAGTTTTCGTACGAGTCGCAGTTTTTAATCAGGTTATTGCTACCGGTCTTCATCTGGAGGCCTGAGTCGCAGTTCCATCGGAACGTACAGTTTTCAATTACATTGTTACTTCCGGTAACCTGCATGCCGTTATCGCCGGCGCCTTGAATAATAACTCCTTTGAAAAGAATATAATTTCCCGAGACTTTAACACCCTGATTGGAGCTATTGTAGGCCTGCGTACGAAAATCGAACACCGGCGTTTCTCCGGGATAAGCCACTATTGTGAAAAACTTTGTAGAATTTCCTGATTTTGAAACTGTAAGTGACGACGCAAAGCTATATGTTCCTCCACGAAGAATCAATGAGTCACCGGCAGTAAGGCTTTTGCCCAATGCGGTAGAAAAAGTGAGCGGCGCCCCAACGGTACCGGCAGCGCCCGATGTACCGGCAGGCGATACGTAGTAAGTAGTAGAATAGGCATTCAAAGCCAACAAAAAAAGCGCAAACACCAATACTTTACGCATGTGATAATATGACATTATTCAAGATTATAATAATTACGATACAAAAATAAGGCATATCCTTGCTATCAATGTGGTTGAATTGTTGGTTTTGGTGTATAAATTATCCGATTTAGAATAGAAATAACATGAGTTCATAAATAACAGAAAACAAAAAACCCGATATCCTAAAAAAAGGATACCGAGCTGTATTGTTGTCTTACTAGGATTCGAACCTAGACAGGCAGATCCAGAAACTGCAGTGCTACCATTACACCATAAGACAAAGTTAAATTTTGAATTGCAGGTCAAAATTATAAAACTTTTTGCTTACCTGCAATTTTTTATTGAAAATACGGTTGAATTCAGTGAAGAAATTCAACCGTATTTGGTTTTTGTTGTCTCACCAGGATTCGAACCTGGACAGGCAGAACCAAAAACTGCAGTGCTACCATTACACCATGAGACAATCATTAATTTGCTTCCTGAAAAAGCGGTGCAAAGATACGATTGTTTTTTCTTCCGTCAAAATGTTTTCTGAAAATTGTGCATAAATTCTCAGAAAACACTACTCCGCAATCAACAGAAAATAGTTCTTTTTGCCCTTCTGTGCAAGCAGATATTTACCATTGAGTAAATGAGCAGCAGTAATGATTGAATCCTGATTTTCAAGCTTTTCTTTATTCAAACTAACCCCGCCGGATTGTACTAATTTTCTCATCTCGCCTTTGGATGGAAATACGGCAGAATGGTCGGTAAATAAGTCGATAGCCTTGACGCCTTCCGTTAAGATGCCCATCGACACCTTAAACTGAGGAACTCCCTCAAAAACAGCCAACAAGGTATCTTCGTCCAATTTTTTCAGCGCCTCGGAAGTTGCATTTCCAAAAAGAATATTGGACGCTTCAACCGCAGCATTATAGTCATCCTCGGAGTGTACCAGTATGGTTACCTCTTTGGCTAAGCGTTTTTGCAAAACACGTAAATGAGGCGCCTGAGCATGCTCGGCTATCAGGGCTTCGGTTTCGTCTTTGGCGATGGAGGTGAATATTTTGATATATTTATCGGCATCGGCATCGCTTACATTGAGCCAGAACTGGTAGAATTTATAGGGAGACGTATAACGACGATCGAGCCATACATTACCACTTTCGGTTTTTCCAAATTTACCTCCATCGGCTTTAGTAATCAGCGGACATACGAGCGCAAAAGCATCGCTGTCAGTTTTACGGCGAATAAGTTCGGTACCGGTAGTGATATTACCCCACTGGTCGGAGCCTCCCATCTGTAGCTTACAGTTCTTGTTCTGATTGAGCCACAGGAAATCATAACCCTGCAAAAGCTGGTACGAAAACTCGGTGAAGGACATTCCCACGCTTGAGTCGGAACTCAGGCGTTTTTTTACCGAATCCTTAGCCATCATGTAGTTTACAGTGATGTGTTTACCGATATCCCGAATGAAATTCAGAAAAGTGTATTCCTTCATCCAGTCGTAGTTATTTACCAACTCAGCTGCATTGGGAGCATCACTTTCAAAATCCAGAAACTTAGCCAGCTGTTTTTTAATCGAATCCTGATTGTGGCGGAGCGTATCTTCGTTGAGCAGATTACGTTCGGCCGATTTACCCGAGGGATCGCCAATCATACCGGTGGCACCACCTACCAGCGCAATAGGCTTATGTCCCGCATGCTGAAAATGCCTAAGCATCATTACGCTTACGAGGTGGCCAATGTGTAAAGAATCGGCAGTAGGGTCAATACCCACATAAGCTGTAGTCATTTCCTTAGCCAGTTGTTCCTCGGTACCGGGCATCATGGTATGTATCATACCACGCCACTGAAGCTCTTCAATAAAGTTCATCTTGAATATAATAAGTTAATTACGTATCGTTTTTTGTTTCAGGCTGCAAAGATACTATTTTTAGTTTTTTGAAAAGCCATACCTGATATTTTATTTTACGTTTTACAGAATTTTGATTACTTTCGTCAGGTATTAATTGTATGAAACATGCATGAGTCAGGAGATTCGCCGAAGAGCGTAAAGTTTACCGTGCGAGTTGCATACAACCATTAAAAAAACAAGTATTATCGGACGAAAAAAATGATTTAGGAAATGAAACTACGGATTACATTATTTATAGCAACAACACTGATGCTAACAGCCTGCGGAGGCAGTAAGTGGGCTATTTCGTCGGTATCTTCCAACCGCATAGCCATCGACAGTACTACTGAGCGATATGCCGACAAGAGTTACGAAGCGTATCTGCTACCGATGAAAACCAAACTGGATAAGGAAATGAATGTTGTTATCGGGCAAACCGATGTTACTATGCGGGCTCATGGGCCTGAGAGCCTGCTCTCAAATTTTAGCGCCGATGTGTATCGCAAAATAGCATCGGAATACCTGAAAGAACAAGTGGATATTGCCATTGTGAATTTGGGTGGCTTACGTACCACCATACCGGCTGGCGACATTACCTTACGTAAGGTATTTGAATTGATGCCTTTTGAAAACGAGTTGGTTATACTCTGGCTCAAAGGAGATAAACTGAATGACCTTCTGCAGTATTTCGCCTCTATGGGTGGCGAAGGTGTATCGGGAATAAGAATGAGAATTGACCAGGGAAAAGCCGTAGATATTACTATAAACGGACAGCCGCTGGATATAAACAGAAGTTACAGCATAGCCACTAACGATTTTTTGGCAGGTGGCAACGATAAGATGGTACAATTAGCCACCGCAGAAAAACGCGTAAATACCAGCATCAAAGTAAGGAATATGCTGCTCGACTATATTAAAAATGAAACAGCCAACGGCAGAAAAATTCAAAGCCAGTTGGACGGAAGAATTACCCTAAGCTCTAAAGGGGAATAAAAAAGGATATTTGAACAAAAACAATAAAGATTATGAATTCAAAATATAATACCCGAAAAGCTGCTAACCCGATTCCCCTTCAGGGCTTGGCGATTTTTTTCTTGTTACTATCATCGTTAACAGCTTTTGCCGGCGAAAAGGTTAAGCTTGTAATACTTCATACCAACGACACGCACAGTCAGGTAGAACCTACCGAAAAATCGTCGCTAAAAACCTCTGATATGGGTGGATATGCCCGCAGAATGGGCGTAATTGCCAACATACGCGGCGAAGAGAAGAATGTTTTACTGCTCGATGCCGGCGATTTCTCGCAAGGAACTCCATATTTTAATTTCTACAACGGCAGGGTGGAAATGGATGCCCTAAACCGTATGAAATACGATGCCGGAACTCTGGGAAACCATGAGTTTGACAACGGCACGGATACTTTGGCCGTAATACTATCCAAAGCCCGTTTTCCTATCCTCAGTTCCAATTACGATGTAAGCAAAACACCTCTGTCGCCTTATGTGAGTCCTTATCTGATTTTACATAAAGCCGGACTAAAAATCGGGATTATGGCTTTAAATGTAAACCCGGAAAGTCTTATTATTCAGAGCAACTACCGTGGAGTTGTGTATAAAAATCCTGTAAAAGAAGCAAAAAAAATGTCGGCTTACCTGAAAAAGAAGCAAAAATGCGATTTGGTTATATGCTTATCGCATTTGGGTGGCGACTCTACCGCAGTTGATGTCAACGACTTTACAGTGGCTCATGCTACCAAACACATCGATATTATTATAGGTGGTCACTCCCACTCCATGCTGCAAAACACTAAAACTATTAATGCCGCCGGTAGAGCTATTGTGGTGGCTCAGGTCGGTAAAAGTGGATTGTACCTGGGCAGAATAGATTTGGAATTAGAGAAGAAATAATTATTGAATTCATAATCCTTATTTCTTTTGATTCTTGGGGGCAAAATGATGAGTTCAGGTTTATCTGAATAATTTTTCTATCTTTGCGCAATAAACGAACAGGTGTTATTTTTTTATATGCAAAAACAAAAACCTGAAATAGAAGCTATCATACTTGAAAAAGCCGAACTGGAGTTTTATCAGTTTGGGTTTGAAAAAGCGTCATTGCGGCGTATCATAAAGGCTGCCGGGATAAGTATCGGTAATTTTTATAATTATTTCGGGAGTAAATCCGATTTGTTTAATCGAATTGTGAAGGATGAATATGTAGGATTCAGCAAATTTTTGAATAATCATGAAACGGTGGAAAATCCTCTCGAAATTATTCAGAGCCTGAATGCTGATAATATTAAAGAAATAATTGGTGGTGTAATCCGAAGGATTATGCCGGAGTTCAACAGGAGATTTGTGATTCTGGCCGAAGCCGATAAAGCATCCGGCTATGAACATGCCCGTCAGCAAATTCTTGACAGTATAACCGAGCATTTGAATGAGCATTATACCGCAATGAATCGTGTTCAAAATAAGGAATTTACCAAACTTATTGCAACTCAATTTTTGGATGGAATGCTCTCCATTATCAAAACCAATATCGATAATAAAGAAAAAAGGAATGAACTACTTTCGGATTTTTTCCAATTTTATTTCAGCGGCGTTATGGGTTTGATTGGATATAAATTCTAATTTTTTTTGAAGCTAAAACGAACAGGCGTTACTTTATAAACAACTTAAAAAATGATAGATGTAAAGAATTTGAATTTCACTTACAGAAATTCTGGAAAACAAGCTGTTAGTGATATGAATTTTAAAATTCATAAAGGCGAAATCTTCGGATTTCTCGGTCCGAGCGGTGCAGGTAAAACCACTGTTCAGCGATTGATTATAGGGTTATTGCGAAATTATAATGGGCAAATAAGTGTAATGGGTAAAGAACGAAAACATTGGAACAAAGACTTTTACGAAAATGTGGGCGTAGCATTTGATTTTCCCAACTTGTTTTTAAAATTGTCGGCTTTAGAAAATTTAAAACTCATCGGCTCATATTACCGCAATAAAGAAACGGATATCAAACAACTATTGGACAGAGTGGGCTTGCTGCCGGATATGAATACCCGCACCGAAAATTACTCGAAAGGAATGAAGATGCGACTGAATTTTGTGCGAGCCATCCTTCACCAACCGGATTTGTTGTTTTTGGATGAACCAACTTCCGGTCTCGATCCTGTCAATGCTCACATCATCAAAGAAATGATTACTGAACAAAAACAGCAAGGCAAAACAATTTTCCTGACTACACATAACATGACGGTAGCAGAACAATTATGCGACCGTGTAGCCTTTGTGAACGATGGAAGAATTGTAGTGGAAGACACGCCTAAAAACCTGATGATACAACATGGAAAACGTATGGTAAAAATTGAATATAATTCAGATAATCAGATCATTGAAAAAGAATTTGAATTGACTGGGCTTGCCGATAACAGTGAATTTACGCATTTACTCAAATATGCAGAAATAAAAACCATGCACACTGCCGAGGCTACACTTGAGGATGTATTTATCAAACTGACCGGAAGAAATTTGTTATGAGAACACTTAATGCTTTACGCGCAGATATGCGTTTTCAATTCAAACAGGGTTTTTACCTGGTATATGTGGCAATTGTGGTTATGTATCTGATTATTTTGCACTATTTACCGACCAATATTCTTGGGATTGCATTGCCTTTGGTGGTTTATTCTGATCCATCTGTATTGGGTATGTTTTTTATCGGTGGAATTATCATGCTCGAAAAAGGTCAGGGACTCTTGCAGGTTTTCACCGTAACACCACTAAGAACGGCAGAATATCTGATAGCCAAAGTACTTTCATTGGCTATAGTTTCGGTGCTAGCTACCATCGCGCTTACGGTTTTCAGTGCTCACAACGAGGTCAATTGGCTTCTTGTGATTTTTGCCACAGTTCTCACATCGGGTATTTTCACACTGTGCGGAGTACTTATTTCAGCCGGTTGCCGGAATGTTAATCAATATCTACTTAAAACCATTCCGTATATGTTGTTATTTGTGCTACCCTGCTTTTCGTTGATATGGTTTCCATCGGGGAGTTGGTTTTGCGCAGTCCCAAGTGTTGCTGCACTACGATTGATGCTGGGAGCATTTACGAACGACATTTCCATACTCGAAAGCGGATTACTGCTTGTTTATCTTATAGTTATGAATTACATTTTCTTTCGATGGGCTGAGCGGGTATTTGAATCAAAAATTGTATTTAACGAATAAATCATCCCAAGTTATGAAACAAATTACATACTTTCAAAATGATTTGAAACAGGTATTCAGAGATACAATTACAGGAATTCTGCTTTTTGCACCCGTATTGTTGATAGTGTTTTTTAAACTTATCACGGTATTTCTGGTCCCGATACTGCTTCAAAAAACGGGTTTCGACTTAACTCCGTATTACGGTTATGTTTTTTCTGTCATACTGGCTTTATCAGCTGGAATGCTGGGAATAGTTTCGGGTTTTCAGATGATTGACGACCGTGACGGGCATATAACCGAGTTGATGTCAGTAACACCTTTGGGTCGTAGCGGATACCTCATAAACAGAATGTTACTAACAGGACTGCTGTCTTTTTGTTATGTGGTTTTGGCCTATATTGTATTAGGTTTGGTTGAAATGGGATTATTTAGGATTCTCTTTTTGGCAAGCATGATGTCAATTTACACAGGTATTATCGGATTGCTGCTCTATTTTGGAGCCGATGATAAAGTTAAGGGGTTGACTTATGCCAAGGCATTGAACATCTTCATGTTGTTCGCTCTGGTTGATCTTACCGGAATGAAATGGCTAACCGTATTGTCATGGATTTTCCCACCTTATTGGATTTCGAAGGTTATTGTAAACAATAGCGTAAGAGATTATTTGCTCTGTTTATCTGTCCACCTTATATGGCTAATTGCATTGATATACGGATATTTCAGATCCTCTAAAAACTAAACTATACAAATAAATAGTATCGATAATCGGTTTTATTGACTGTTCATAAACAGTTTTCAGTCATTCATTGTTTTCTTTGCATTTAAAAGGCAACATATTGCTTATATTTGCAATTTAGAATCACATAAAGTTACAAATACAACCATGCCGATTAAACAAATACGAAAAATTTATTCTGGTTATCACAAGCCCGGCGGACAAAAAGAATTGCTGGCACTGGCTTTACCCATGATTATATCTACCGCTTGCGATGGTGTAATGACCTTTACCGACCGTCTTTTTCTCGCCAAAGTAGGTTCGGAGCAAATGAATGCCTCACTGGCAGGCGGTGTTGCACTGCAAATGCTAACCTTCTTTTTTATCGGACTAATAGGTTATACCACAGCACTTACGGCACAATACATGGGTGCGGGCGAAAGGCATAATTCATCACGCACCACTTTTCAGGGCATCATCATCACACTGATTGCCTGGCCGCTGATTATTTTGATAAAACCGTATCTTGGATTAGTCTTCGGTTGGCTCAATACGCCTGCATCCCAGGTAGCTTATCAGATTGAGTACATTTCGGTATTATCATGGGGTGTTGTTTTTACATTGCTCAGGCACACACTGAGCTGTTATTTTGTAGGCATTGGTCGTACCAAAATAGTTATGCAAGCCACTGTTGCAGCCATGTTGACCAATGTAGTATTGGATTATATTCTGATTTTCGGCAAATTAGGCATGCCCGCAATGGGAATCACCGGAGCAGCATTGGCCACGGTTTCCGGTTCAGTTGTGGCAACCATCATGTTGTTCATTACTTATTTGGGCAGAAAAAACAATCAGGAATTTTCGGTCAGGAAATCATTTCGTTTTTCGGCCGAAATCATGAAAAAGTTACTTTACTATGGTTCGCCGGCCGGGTTTGAATTGTTTCTGAATTTTATAGCCTTCTTCTTTATGATAGCCCTGTTTCAGTCTATAGGAGATGTGGCTTCAACCGCCACCACCATCATGTTCAACTGGGATATGGTTTCATTTATCCCATTGATTGGTATCGAAACCAGTGTAACCAGTCTTGTAGGACGATATATGGGAGCAGGTCGTCCACAAGTGGCGCATCGGGCAGCTTTATCAGGAATAAAAACAGGAATAATTTACTCTATGCTTATTCTGATATTATTTGTGTTTATTCCTAAAACGCTGGTATTGGTATTTGAACCTGTAACCTACAGTCAGGTATTTGCCGATGCTATTCCTATTGCTGTATCCATGATTCAGATAGCTGCTTTGTATGTACTTGCCGAAGCGGTAGTAGTGGCTTTAGTAGGAGCCTTACGTGGAGCCGGAGATACGCATTTTACAATGATTGTGTCGGTTATTGCTCACTGGTCGTTTGTACCTTTACTATATTTATGTCTGAAGGTTTTCAATTTGTCTGTACCATTTAGTTGGTTTATGCTGGTTGTATTTTTCCTGATCTTCAGTTCTATACTTGTATGGCGTTTCCGAAGTGGCAAATGGAAAAAAATCCGAGTGATAGCCTGATTTATTATCACTCATCGTCCTTCAATTTTATTAATTTTCAGTTAACTTTGCAGCATAGTTTATCCTACTAAAAAAAAACAGAGAACATGTTTATTCTTACACTTACTTACACAGCTCCAATAGAAGTTATTGATGAATTAATTCCCGCTCACAGAGTCTATCTCGACGAAAATTATGCTCTTGGAAAGTTTATTTGTTCAGGGGCTCAAATTCCCCGTACGGGTGGAATTATTATTTGCAATGCTGCCAATAAAACGGAGGTAACTGAAATCATTTCGCACGATCCTTTTTACACACAAGGCGCTGCCAACTATCAGGTTACGGAATTTACACCTACAAAATATGCTGACGAATTCAAACCCTTTATAAAATTTTAAAACCATGAATCCACTTGATACTTTTCAAAAAGAAGCTCCTGAAGTAGCCAAAGCATTTGACGGTTTAATAGACGCATTAAAAAGCACTTCAGGCTTAGATGCCAAAACCAAGCAACTGGTTTACATTGGTATAAAATCGTCGATGGGCGACACCACTGCTGTGTATTACCATGTAAAAATGGCTAAACAACTGGGAGCCACCCGCGAAGAAATACGCGATACCATTCTGATTACGCTTACAGTTTGTGGATTAAAAGGAGTCACCAGCTGCTTACCAACGGCTATGGAAGCATACGATCAGGCAGAATAATGAAATTTCAACATTCCCAAAAGCACATGCTTTATTAATATCACATATTACCAGAAACAGGGAATTATACGTTTGCAAGAACACAGATTTAACAAAGCTACAATACTTACTACGCTTATGAAATTTGTGTCCGTAAATAAATCTGCGTTTAGCTTGTAACTACTACATTTTTCAAGCATTAAAAAAACCTGCTATATATAAACTCAAATATTTTGCGACATGGATATAAAACCGCTCGACACAATCAGCTTTGATCAACTATACAACGCTTTTAGCGCAGCATTTGCCGATTACGAAATACAGCTAAGCTACGAACAGTTAAATACAATGCTTCAACGCAGAGGTTTTGAGCCTAAGCTTTCTTTCGGAGCTTTCGACAATGGCGAACTGGTAAGCTTTACATGCAATGGTTTTGGTCAGTACAACGGGCTAAGAACGGTTTACGATACCGGTACCGGCACATTAAAAGAATATCGCGGACAGGGACTGGCTGGTAAAATTTTTGAATATTCGGTTTCTTTTTTGCGCGAAGCGGAAGTTAAACAATATCTGCTTGAAGTATTGAAACACAACGAAGCAGCTGTTTCGGTTTATCGTAAACAGGGCTTTAAGGTAAGTCGCGAATTTTCGTACTTTACCGAAACGAAAGAAACCATTATCAATACAACACAGAACAAGATGTGCAACATCCGGATTGAAAAATCTGATTTACAGACTGTAAAACATTTCAGTTCCTGGTTCGACTTTCAGCCATCGTGGCAAAATTCGTACGAATCGATACACAGACAGCGCCAGGGTTTTGTTGTTAATGCTGCAATAGCAGATAGTATACCTGTGGGATATTGCATTCTTGAAGCCATATCGGGCGATATAGCTCAAATTGCCGTTAATCCCGAATATCGCAGACGGGGAATTGCATCAGCACTTTTAGCTGCAACATTAAAAGAATGCACCGGCACAGGAGTAAAGCTGATTAACACCGATAACCAATTCCCGACGATCAACGAATGGGCTAATTCGGTTGGGTTGGTTAAAAGAGGTGAGCAATTTGAAATGATTTTGGAGCTATAAAAAACACCGTTTAACGGGATTTTTTCATGATTTATCGGGAATTTTTTATGTTTTACCATAATTTATTATTGTTTTACGATAAATATATGTTATTTTTGCAGATGTATTTATTTATCATTTATAGTCATTAATTAAATAAAGAAATGAAAAAGTTTTTATTTGCTCTGTTTTTAATTATACCGGTTTTATTAAATGCCCAAAATACCGGAACTAAGTTTGTAGTTAAAGGGCAGGCTGTTGATTCGCTCACACAGGAAACTCTGCCTTACGTTACTTGCTCGGTAGTTATGGAAAAGAACCCTCAACAGGTTGTAACCCGATTTGCCAGCGATTTGGATGGTAAGTTTACCGGTGAACTGAAAGCTGCCGGCAATTATATAATTGTTATTTCGTGTGTTGGTCAACAACCAGCCTCAAGACACTTCAGTGTAAGCGCAAACAACACTCAGGCGCAACTTGGTAAAATAGGTTTGGGCGCCAATAAACAAGCTCTTAAAGAAGTAAGTGTGGTGGCCACCCGTCCGCTGATAAAAGCTGATGCCGACAAAATTACCTATGATGCTGAACAGGATCCGGAGTCCAAATCGTCGACCGTACTGGATATGCTGCGTAAAGTGCCGATGGTTACTGTAGATGGTCAGGACAATATCCAACTAAAAGGATCGGGTAATTTCAAATTCTTTCTGAATGGAAAACCCACCAATATGTTCAACAACAATCCGGGGCTAATTCTGAAAAGCATACCGGCCAATATGGTGAAAAACATCGAAGTAATTACCCAACCCGGCGCTAAATACGATGCCGAAGGTATTGGCGGAATTATCAATATTGTGACCATACAGCAAAGTTCGGCGCAGGGATATTCGGCCACAATAAGCGGACAGGCTTCGTCGCGCGGTTCCTACGGAGGCGGCCTTAACCTGATGATTCAAAGCGGTAAATTCAGCTTCTCGGGAAATTATAATTACAGCTATAACAAGCAGTTTCCGGTAACAACATCTACCGAAAGAAATTCGTATGTTTCAGGAGCTCCTTATCCTTATGGCAAGCAAGTGGCTACTGTAGAGAATCCTACACCCATGCAAATAGGTAGCGGACAGCTAAGTTATGAATTAGATACGGCCAATCTGTTTACATTCTCGTTCAACCGTCAGTTTGGTCGCCCTAAAAGCACAACCGTGGCTACAACCGAAAATTTTGACGGAGACAGGAATAAGATTTTTGACTACACGCAGAATAGTACGCAAACCCAAAGCTGGGGTTCAACCGACTTAGGCGTTGACTACCAACACTCTTTCAAAAAGAAAGGCGAAACATTAACCCTGTCGTATAAACTAAGCAATACCCCCAACAGTAGCAATTACGAAGTTACAAACACATTGGGACAAAATTATACGCACCCGCAGGCCGGACTAATTCAATGGAGCCAAAGTGATAATACTGCCTCATCGAATGAGCATACTTTTCAGGCTGACTACTCCAAGCCAACAGCCAAAGGGCAAACACTTGAGTTTGGAACCAAGTACATACTGCGCCTCAACAGTAGTGAAACAGACGAGGCTTACAAATATTTCGACTTTAGCAAAAGCTATCCCTTCACTCCCTACCTGACGAGAGATACTGTATCTAATTTTGATAACAATCAGGACATACTGGGAGCTTATGCAAGCTATACTGCCAATATAGGCAAATGGGGTATTAAAGGAGGATTGCGCTATGAATACACCTGGCTCAATGTTGAATTCAACGAAACAGAAAGAAACTTTAAAGACGAGTACGACTCCTGGGTACCATCGGCTACGCTTACCTATCGACTCACCGATATGAATAGCCTTAAACTGGGATACAACATGCGTATACAACGCCCGAGTATAGGATATTTGAACCCCTATGTAGACCGCAGAGACCCGAACTACATCAGCTATGGTAACCCAAATCTGGATCCTGAGAACAGTCACAACATTACATTGGGTTACAGCAGTTTCGGTGCCAAATACAACATTAGCGCCGAGTTGGCCTACACTTTTGTAAACAATGCTATCGAACAATATTCATTTATAAAAGACGGAAGTACTGTTCAGGAAATTACGTATGACAATATCGGACACAACAAACAGCTGGGACTGAATGTATTTGGTAGTTACCGTGGTTTATCCTGGTTAAATTTATATATGAACGGAAATGTGAACTATGTAAAAATGAATAGTAGCGCTTATGGTCTGTCCAACGATGGTTTCACCGGACGTATGTTTCTGGGAGGCACATTTATGCTTCCAAAAGACTTCCGCATCAGTACCGGTGGGGGCGGAAACCTGCCTCAGATAACCCTGCAAGGTAGCCAGTCTGCATTTTACTTTACATATATGGCGCTTTCAAAAGAGTTCCTGAAAAAACGTCTGACAGTAGCTTTGAGTGCAGTATATCTGCCCGAGTCGCACATTATACTTACCACCAAAGGAGTTAACAGCACCACAGGAGCAACTACTTTCGACCAGCGAACGGATGTTCATCTGACTAAGAATACAGAGTTCCGTCTGAATGTTTCGTACCGAATCGGAAGTATGACAGCGCAGGTTAAGAAAACCAAAGCTACCATATCCAACGACGACCAAAAAATGAAAGAAAATAGCAGCATGGGTCAGTCGCCAATGTAAAAAACCTTTTTGTTATGCCTGCATACCCCAAGCTTATTGTATATTACTTTTCCGGAACGGGCAACTCGGCCAATGTTGCCCGCTGGATAAGTGATGCCGGCTTGGCGATGGGCATGCAAACAGATGTGGTGAATATTGCCCATGTCAAAAGATTGAATATCCCTGTACCGGACGACGATGCGCTCATCGCATTTTGCTCGCCGGTACATGGATTCAACTACCCTCCTGTAATGCAATCGTTTATCCGGCGTTTCCCCAAAGGAAAAAACCCGGTACTGCTACTCAACACACGTGCCGGCATGCTTATAGGCCAATGGATTACCCCGGGCTTATCCGGCATTACATTTTACCTGTCGGCGCTGATTTTAAAACTAAAGGGTTATCGGATTCAAGCCATGCTACCGGTAGATTTGCCATCGAACTGGATTTCGGTACATCCGGGACTAAACCGCCGCACGGTAGAATACCTGCACATCCGCAACCGGGAACGTGTAGAAGCTTTTGCCCAAAAAGTGCTTAACGGACAAAATGATTTCAGGTCGGTGCGGGAAATTATTCAGGATATTATTATCAGTCCGGTTTCGCTTGCTTATCTTTTAGCGGGACGTTTTTTCTTTGCTAAAACCTACTTTGCTTCGGCCGCCTGTACCCACTGCAATGCCTGCATTGAACAGTGTCCGGTCAAAGCCATCAAGTCGGTAGCAAACCGCCCCTTTTGGACTTTCAAATGCGAGAGCTGCATGCACTGCATGAGCTACTGCCCGCACAAAGCCATTGAAACGGCTCACGGATCTATCCTTGCATTCGCGCTGATTTTTTCGTCAATTATCTGGGTTGCTGTTATTCAACTTGCCGGAACTACGCTTCATCTCGACAATGCGCTGATTAGTTTCGGTATTCAAACGGCGTTGATGATTTTTCTTCTTGGAGTATGGTATCGGATTATTCATTTTCTGTTGCGATACAAATGGGTTGAGCGCATAATCACATACACCTCGCTTACCCGCTATAAGTTTTGGGGAAAACGATACAAGGCATTAAAAAAATAATTCCGGAATAAGGAAAGTAAACTTTTAGATTTTGTGGTTGTTTAACAAGAGGACTCATCGACATAAGTACATGATAAAAAAAACAGAAACGCTGATATAGCTGATTTAACTGATATACACTGATTTATTGTAGAAACAAAACGGATTTAATTCTGATTTTACTGCTTATCCCTTTCGGTCGAACTATAAGATTTTAACCACAATAGACACATTAGAAAAACGATTAGTTGATTAAGATTTTACAATTTCGTTATATTTAAATGCCGATAGGCATTTGCCTATTGTGCTCTATATTATATATTTTCATATTAATTTTCTTTCTATTGTGCCTATTGTGGTTTAATAGATTTTTACCTTGGTAGTAGTAACACAAAAGTTTTGAAACGAATATGTATATAACCTGACTAATTTGGATAAGCAATCTGATTTATTTACTACGGAAATGGTGGATTAGTTTTCGCAGCTGAAAATCAGCCGACTTCACTTGTGAAGTCTAAAATCTGTAATGTAATCCGCTATATCCGCGTTTCTATTCACATGAATCAATTATAGGTAAAATAGATTTTTTGTCATGTACTAAACTCATCGATATAAAAAAATTGCTAAGACGTTTTCATTATGGAAAATATAATTTCAAATCAAAGAGCTTTTTTCAACACCAACCAAACCAAAAATATCGATTTCAGAATAAAACAACTGCAAAAGCTGAAAACCTTGTTGCAGAAAAACGAAGAGCGTTTGGAAAAAGCTATTTACGAAGACTTTAGTAAATCGGCTTTTGACAACTATTCCAACGAGTTGGCACTTTTATATCTCGAAATTGATGATGCCACAAGAAACCTGAAAAAATGGTCGGCGCGAAAAAGGGTATCCACCAATCTGGTCAATTTTCCGGCACGAAGCTACATCATTCCTGAACCTCTGGGCGTTTCACTCATTATAGGTGCCTGGAATTATCCTTATCAACTGTCGTTTGCACCAGCCATTGCGGCCATAGCAGCCGGCAACACTGTGGTGTTAAAGCCAAGCGAACTACCGGCCAACACCAGTAGAACGATGGCCGAAATAATCAACCAGAATTTTGAACCAGAGTTTTTTATCGTAGTGGAGGGCGGTGTTCAGGAAACGCAACTATTGCTCCAACAGCGCTTCGATAAGATTTTTTTTACCGGGAGCGTGCCTGTGGGACGCATTGTTTATCAAGCTGCAGCAAAACACCTTACCCCCGTAACACTGGAGTTGGGCGGAAAAAGTCCTGCTTTTATTCTGGATGATAAAAATCTGGATATCTATGTAAAGCGTTTGGTGTGGGCCAAGTTTCTGAATGCCGGACAAACCTGCATTGCCCCCGATTATATACTGGTGAAAAGTTCCTTAAAAGACGCGCTGATCCAACAGCTTATTGCAGAAATCGGAAAAGAGCAATTTTCCATTGGAAATCAAAATTACGTGCAGATTATCAGCGAAAAAAACATCAACCGTCTGGCAAAGTACATTGATAAAAACAAGGTAGTTTATGGTGGAAACTATGACCTTGCTACCCGGGTGTTCGAGCCCACAGTAATGGATAATGTTACTTTTGATGATGCTGTAATGCAGGAAGAAATTTTTGGCCCCATACTACCCGTTATTGCGTTTGAGTCGGTAGACGATGTGATTGCAGCTGTTAAACGACGGGAGAAACCGCTGTCGTGCTACGTTTTTACTCAGGATAAAAAACTCAGAGATAAAATTCTGCACGAAATATCGTTTGGCGGAGGTTGCGTAAACGATGCCATCATGCACATCAGCAATAGCAAAATGCCATTTGGTGGTGTAGGCGAAAGCGGTATCGGGTCGTATCACGGGCAGTTTGGGTTCAGAACTTTTTCGCACTACAAAAGCATTCTGGACAAGCCCGTTTGGCTGGAGTCAGGCTTGAAGTATTTTCCACATACTCCGTTTAAGTTTAAGTGGATGAAACGTTTATTGAAATTATAATCTTTTAATTTTTAAAACAAAAAAACATGAATCTTGATGAAGTTTTGAATTTCCGTCGTTCGGTACGCAATTATGCACAGGATAAGCCTCTTGATACCGGGAAGGTAAAACACTGTATTGAACTGGCAACACTCGCTCCCAGCAGTTCCAATATGCAACTTTGGGAATGTTATCATATCACTCATAAAGACTTAATTGAAAAAATGGCTGTTGCCTGCTTGTCGCAAAGTGCCGTATCCACGGCCAATCAGCTGGTGGTGTTTGTTACCCGGCGCGATTTATTCCGCAAAAGGGCAAAACAAGTGCTTGAATTTGAACGCGGTAATATACTACGAACCAGTCCGGCCGAGCGACAGGAGAAACGCATCAAAGACCGTGAGATGTATTACGGCAAAATGATGCCCTTTTTGTATGGACGCTTTTTTGGTTTGCTGGGTTTGTTTCGCAAAATCCTGACCGAATCGGTAAGTCTTTTCCGCCCCATGTTTACCAACACGAGCGAAAGTGATCAACGCATAGTGGTGCACAAGAGTTGTGCGCTGGCTGCTCAAACCTTTATGATAGCCATGGCCAACGAAGGTTATGATACCTGTCCGCTGGAAGGATTCGACAGTAAGCGGGTAAAAAAGCTACTGAAACTGCCTCATGGAGCCGAAATTAATATGGTGATTTCCTGCGGCATACGCAATGGCAATAAAGGTATCTGGGGCGAACGGTTTAGAGTGCCGTTCGAAGAAGTGTACAAAAGCCTGTAAAAACAAAATACCCTTTTTGATTATCAAAATACTGACTTCAAAAAGGGTATTTTTTTATTCATCCCTGATTATAGCTTTTTAAATTTTCATTGCTTTGTTCTGATAGGTTTGAGCTTCATACCGTCAAATACAACAGGGAAAAGTATCTTATCATCAGTAGTATATATATTTGTTGAAAACTCCCGCGCGCCTTCTTTCAGTTCAATTACTCTGGCTCCATTAGTAAGCGACCCATAGGTAGTAGCGGTTCCGGAGAATCGCCCGTAAGCTAAACAAATTGTATTCATCTGCCCTATATAATCGTTATTATGGTCATGTCCGGTAAACATTGCCATCACATCGCCGGCCTCGTACATGGCTGCATACATCCCTGTGTTTAGCGCACCATAACATTCTTTTTCGCCCCTGTTCCCAACCCGGAGGTATCTAACAGTATCGTTCAACATACCGTATTCACGAAGCGGAATATGAAAAAATGCCAAAGCAGGATAAGGCTTTCCCTGATGTTTGTCAGTAAGTTTCTGACTGGTTTGTCGATACCATGCCACCTGACTGAAATCAAAATAGCCATAAGATTCGCCTTTGATATTTTTGCAATACGCATTCGAGTCCATCCCATAAAGTATGGCTGCCGTAGTGGTGTCGGTAGAATGTTTAATTCGGAGGTAAAAATTTCCTTTACCGGTAATATTATCGGGGCCAGTCTGAGCATGGCAAAAAGGTAGTGTGGTTATATAATCCATAATTTGAGCCCTCGATTTTCCATGTTCATCATCATGATTTCCGAGCACTGCCGCCCATGGTATTTTCCGGTCGATGGCTATACGCAACACTTCGTTCCAGCCCTGATTCATAGCTGAGTCTACCACAATATCTCCGGTAAAAAACACAAAATCAGGATGCAGCTTATCTAAAATCGCTCCCAGTTTTTCAAGCCCCTTCCGGGCTTCGGAATGGTTAGTTTTATAGTGAATATCGGTAAACTGCACAATGCGGAACACACCTTCTTGTCGGAACTTTAACTCAGATGTATTTTGAGCATTTATCGCTAAAAAGGTTAAACATATACAAAGAAGCAAACACTTTGTTCTCATACTAATTATTTTTTCTTCAAATATAACAAATTAATTATTTTATGAAAAATATCCGTATTTTCGTACACACCGGTAAAGTTTGCAGCTCCGGGTCCGTAAGCCAGCACAGGCACAAATACAGGAGTGTGATCGTCCGAGGCATAAACGCCGCTAATGCGTCCTTCAGCTTTATCGCCATCGATTATCGACAGGCCTCCGGTTTCGTGATCGGCGGTAACAATCACGAGTGTTTCGCCGTTACTATCGGCAAATCGGAGCGCCTCCTGCACCGCCATATCGAATCCCAGTGTTTCGATGATGGATGCCGGAAACGAATTAGCATGACCGGCATAGTCTATCTTAGCTCCTTCAATCATCAGAAAAAAGCCTTTCTTGTTGATATTTAGCTTTTTAATAGCTAATGCAGCTGTTTGGGTCAGCAAAGTAATGTTGTGGCGGGTAGTAGCATTAGCAAGCCGCTCGTCTAACAAAATCAGTTTTTTGTTTACATCATACGGCTGATTGATGCTGTCGAGAAACTGATAATCGTTCATCAATTCATTTTTCAGATTACGTCCATCCTTTCTGTCAACAAAAAGCGCACGCCCGCTACCACCCAGAAAATCAGGCTGTGTACGGGTAAGCCAGTCGGTAATTTCATCGGTATTGTCTCTGTCGTCAGCATGTCCGTAAAAAACAGCAGGTGTTGCATCGGCCACACTCCCATTGGTCACTATTCCGCAAGATTTCCCTACGGGCAATAAAATTTCGGTAACCGACGAATTGGGATGCCCCTTGCCATCGGTTGCAATAGAGCGATTGGGCGTTTTCTGCCCCGTAGCCAAAGCGCTACCTGCTCCGGCTGAGTCGGTTATAAAGTTTCCCTTAGCTTGCGTTCGCTGAAACCCGATATATTTTAATTGCGTGATGGACAAACCATTATTTACCAAGTCGGCGGCTGCAAGTTGCGACACACCCATTCCATCACCTATCAGAAGAATAATATTTTTTGGACGAACAGGTTCCCCATCATTTCGCCCGGTTGGTTTGTAATAAGCAACGCATGAATCGAGCGACAAACTGTTTTCGTCGAACCCGCTGAAATTCTTAGTTGCTTTATCTAATTTATCGGGACGAATGATTTCATGTTGCACCGGAATGTGTTTTTTATCGAAAGAAAAATTATGTTGTAATTCGGTTCTAAAAAAATCGGCACACTTTTCAGGATGATCAGTATTGATAATGTCTACACCCATATTACGGAATGTTTTCCAGGTATTCAGATTATCGGGACTACCCCAGAAGCGAATCATTTTATTTAAACTTTTAGCCTTTTGAATGGCGGCCAGTAACTTTTCTTTTTCATTCGGAACGATACCGCCTTTTCCATTCCATGCCGAGAAATCCCGGAAAGAAGCACTGAAAAAAGCCAGACGCTTTAACTCACCGCTGCTATATTTCTGTTTGAAATTGCCATCAAAAAAAATCTTCTCAGGATAATTTCCGAACAGAGCCGGTTCCGGAATTTCGCCCGTAAACACAATTACAGGAGCATACGGATTCTGACTTTTGTCAAAAACATCAGGATATTGATTGATAGATTGCAATATTGCCGGAATTGAGTTTTTGTAATCATATTTAATGTCAATCATCAGATAAAATGTTTTATCCGAATTCTTCCAGGCTCTGCCACCATTGCTTCGGAACTGCTTAACAATAGGAAGTATGTATAAATTATCGAGGGTGTTTTCCGGATGAATTTCGGAGGGTTCGTGCGCCACCATTATTTTTTGCGTCGTTTTATCGTAAAACACATCCGCTTCGTACGAATCGAGCATTTGGGCATAAGCCTGATAAAAAGGAACAGTCTGATGATAATCGTTGTGCGAATGAATAAGCACCTTACTTTGCGCTGTAATTATCTGCCCAATAAACAAAAAGAAAACAACTGCAACTGCAGTTCTGAGATGAGTAGCAATATAGTACATAAAAATATTATTTTAAATCAATAAAAGCGGAGAGTTCTGAAATAACCCTCCGCTTATTATTATTTGGTGCTATGAACGTAAAAAATTAATTGTATCCGTCGTTCTGAACCAGATAACCTTCATTATCCGAAGCTCCATCGATAGCTGTTTGTGGTATAGGAAACAAACGTTTCTTCACATCTGTGTCTGTTTTCTCAGTCCAGGTACCTTCGTATTTACCGAACCGAATCATGTCGGTACGCCGTTGGTGTTCCCAGTAAAACTCAAAACCACGTTCGCGGAACAAAATATCTAATGTCATTGATGTCAGGGCTTTTGGGGTAACAGCAGGACGCGAAGTACGCGAAGCACGCACATAATTCACATCCGACAGTGCGCCGGAGGCATCGCCTTTGCGTAGTTTGGCTTCGGCACGCATCATATACAAATCGGCCAAACGTACAATAACCAAATCGGCCTCACCCTTGTTACGTCCATCGGTCGACGATTTGCTCCACTGGTATTTCAAAACGCGATATCCTGTGTTGTAATCGCTACCTGCGGCTGTAAAGTTTATTTCCCGTGTGTAGTTAACCACCGCATTGGCAGCAGCCTGACGCCAGTCGCGGATTTTACCAATTTTATAGCGGCCATCAGCCGATAGTAGAAATGCTGTTTTTGAACCTGTATTCTGAAGTCCGTATTGCAAACCACGATAAATACCACGGTTGGGCTCGTACTGAGCGGCTGTCACAGCCGAGTCGGAAGGAATAATGAGACGCTCCCACCAAAAGCGGCAGTCAGCAGCAGCCGGATCTGTCGATCCATTGGCAGCCACCCACGAATCGTAAAAATCGGGTGTAATACCCGGTCCGTCGGTACCATTACCGTTTTTCACCAAAGCATTTCCGTAGAAATTACCCGACATTGAAAAGTACGACATGCGATTATGACCACTTAAATCAGGACGTTGATCAATGGCAAATACCAGCTCTTTGTTGGTATGGTTATCGTTATCAAAAATATTGAAATACTCCTTTGATAATTCGTACTGACCAGAGGTTATTACCAAATCGGCATATTTGATTACATTATCCATATCCGATGTAGTAAAATTAAATGTAGTGGCATATGGGTTGCGGTAAACAGCTGCATTTAAGTACAAACGCGCCAACAGCGCATAAGCAGCATTTTTGGTCATACGTCCCGCCCCCACATCGTTACGTAATCCATTATTGATAGCAGTTTCAAATTCAGAAGCAATGTATTCCACTGCATCGTTGCCGCGTAAAATTACCGAAAGTTCAGTGGGATCTTCTTTTTTGAAAGCAATTCCCCACAAGTCGAGCATCAACATATTGTAATACGCTCTTAAACCACGGGCTTCGGCCACAAACATTTTAGCATTCTCGTTGGATGCAGCCAGAGGGCTTAACTCGTTAATGGCAATTAAACTATAGCTAATCATCTTGGTAAGATTGGTCCACACCTGCGATACATTGCTGTGAACCGATGTGTAAGTATGCTGATGCAATGCTATATAAATACCATTATCACCCCAGTCCTTACCTCCGCGATAGGGCAAAATAGCTTCATCGGTAGTTATTTCCTGAAGGGCAAAGTATTTAGTATGTAAAAATAAATCGGGTAAAAGCGCATAAGCCGGCGATATGGTACTTTCAACAACAGCACTGTCGGCGCCGGATGTAAGCGACTCATCCAGAACAATTTCGCTAAGATCGGAACAGCTATAACCCAATAGTATGAAAATAGCCAGAATTGGAATAAATATCTTTTTCATTTTTTTTGTTTGCTTTGAATTAATTAAACGTCAAGTTAAGACCTACCGTAAAAGTACGCGCTGTAGGATATCCGTTCAGGTCGATACCAAAAGACTGGAAACCGTTCATAGAACGATTCTGGTTTACTTCAGGATCAAATCCGCTATATTTGGTAATTACGAATAAGTTCTGACCTGACAAAGAAAGACGCATATCCTTCAACCAATTGCTTACACCTATCTTTTTTGTATCAAAACTATAACCTAACGACAGATTGTTCAATCGCAGATACGAACCGTCTTCAAGATAACGGGTAGAGACAGCTCCAGCATTGGTTAAGCTTTCATTGGCATATTCGGTAGCAATAGCAGTGGTATTTGATGAATTGGCCAACTGCGCTTTATAAAATTTATTCATGGCGGTATTGTTGTAAATTTCATTACCCGACACTCCATTAAAATTGGCGGACAAATCAAATCGTTTATATTCGGCATTCAGATTTATACCATATGTAAAATCAGGTAATGCACAACCCACCACCGAAAGTTCACCGTCGTTGGCATAAGTTGACAAACCATCGGAACCAATACCAGTAAATGTCTTCATGTAGAACGAACCTACCGGATAACCATTTATCAGACCGTTAATAGTGGCCCCGGTAAGACCCGAACCCGATGCCGAACCTGTGGTAAGAATGGTGTACGGTGAGTTTTTAACTACGTTTTCCACATGAGAAAAAGTTCCGCCTACCGAAAATCTGAAATCTTTCAGTTTGTTGAAATTGTAATTTAATGCAAGCTCCCAACCATTGTTGGTTATTGTCATGTCATCAATGTTATCCCACACTGTATTTGTAACCTGAATTGGGTCTCCGGGTGGAATTATCAACAATATATTGTTTGTTACTTTGTTATAATAATCAAAAGAACCGCTTAAAGTACCATTAAAAAGTCCAAAATCTAATCCGAGATTGGACTGATTAGTTACCTCCCATTGCAAATCTTCGTTAGGAAGGCGGTTGTATTGTATGCCTGCAAAATAAGAACCGGTTTGATATAAAGGATAACTCGTACTGCTACTTACAATAGTGTTATACGACGCTTTAGTTTGTTTTACCGGTATTTCCTGATTACCAGTTTGACCCCAACCGGCACGTAGTTTCAGATTACTGATAATTGCATTATCTTTCAGAAATTGTTCTTCCGAAATACGCCATCCGGCTGCAAAAGACGGAAATATACCATAACGGTTGTTTGCACCAAACTTCGATGAACCATCGGCACGTAAAGTGGCAGTCAACAAGTATTTATCGTACAGGCTATAATTCAATCTTCCGAAAAACGACTGTAATTTTGTGGTATAAGCATTACTCAAAGGCCATTCGCTAGATGTTAGAATTTTACCTGTTTCAATAGTATTTCTTGGTTCTAAACCATCTGACTCTGTAAAATCTTTTATTGTCCAGTAGCTTTCACGATAGAACGACTCCTGATAAGAGTGTCCTGCCATAACCGAAAAATTATGTACATCGTTTTTCCAATTGTAGTTAAAGTAATTCTCAATCAATGTATTTGTGCTTTTGTGATTGAATTGCGTCAGATACCCATCTTCACCGATTGCTTCTGAAGCTTTAGCCTGATAATCGGTTTGATTTCCGGTATTTTCATATACAAAATTCAGCTTGTATGTAAAGCCTTTAAATAATTCAATGGATGGTGATATATTGGCTGATAAACGGCGCTTTTCGCTGAAAGTAGTATACACATCTGCCTTCATCAGTGGGTTGTTTAGATCTGTATAATCTATCGGATTGCCCAATTCGTCTTTGGCTGTGTAAGTGGGGTTAAAACTCAACATATCCGATACCAAACTTGAAGCATCTGAATTCTCTCCTTTTTCTACCGAAGCATTTACACCATAATCGATATTTAATTTACCGCCTATTAATTTCTGATTGGCTTTCAGGTTAGCTGTATAACGTTCAATGCCTGTATTGATAACTATACCTTCCTGATTCAGATAACCTGCCGATGCACGGAAAGTAAAATTATTTGTTCCTCCCTGCATAGTCAAACTATGGTCGTTGGTAATGGCGGTTGTTGTTAACACATCCTGCCAGTCGGTATTTCCACCACGGTCTATCAGGTTGCCGCCAATAGCAGTTACATTTGTGCGAAATTCATCGGCCGAAAACACGGGCAATTTCTTAGCAATGGTTGACATCCCTACTTTTGAAGATATCGAAAGCTGTGTGCTACCAGCTTTACCACTTTTGGTGGTAATCATGATCACCCCATTAGCACCACGTGTACCATAAATGGCTGCTGCCGAAGCATCTTTCAACACATCAATCGATTCAATATCGTCGGGGTTAATAAAGCCAAAAGGATTGGAATCGTCAGTCCCCGTACCTCCAAGTCCCACCGGAAAACCATCAATAACAAACAGAGGTCCTGTGTTTTCGCGCAAGCTGCTTTGGCCGCGGATAATGATACGCTGTCCGGCACCCGGCGCTCCACTCGATGAGGTAATGTTTACACCCGATACTTTACCCTGAATCAATTGCTCAGCCGAATTAATCACCCCCTTATTGAAATTTTCGCTTTTGACCGACGATACAGAGCCGGTAATATCCCTTTTCTGCTGAATGCCATAACCAACAGCTACAACCTCATTAAGCAGAGTTGTTTCTTCTGCCATAACAACATTAATAACCAATTGATTTCCAATAGCTACCTCTTTCTGTTTCATTCCGATAAAGGAGAACACAAGTGTCTGACCGGCTTTGGTCGACTGAAGCTGATACACGCCATTTGCATCAGTTACAGTTCCTGTATTTGCACCCTTTATCATTACAGTAACTCCCGCAAGTACGTTACCCGATTCATCGGTTACTTTTCCCGAAACAACACCCGATTCGGGTTGCATACTTGTATTGGTAGCGCTCCGTAGCTGATTGCTTTCGGCAAAAGCCGACAGAGACGCCAATAAAAGAATAACAGCCATCACTAACTGCCTGCTCATACTTTCTTTTGAAAAAAATTTAATGTTCATAATTAATTGTTGTTTGTTTATCAAAATCTGTTTGTTTTTTTACTGTATCGGATTTACAAAAACCGGATTGGAATAAAACCATAAATCGGCAAATGCTTTGGCTGCACTATTTGGCTCCATAAGTACGTCGTTAAGCGGATTTCCACAATCGTCAGTTTCGTTTGGTTCATTTAACTTATGATTTGTCCCCCGCAGGCGGAAATAAAGCGGCTGAGTTATGTTTACTACTTTAAAACTCATTTCAACCCAGCCATTGCCCGTTCTTTTCCATTTCGAGCTGATTAAACCCCGGCCGTCTGTCACTCCTCCATTAGCATCAAAGCGGGCTATCACGGAGGTTGTATTTACCGAATCTTTATTATATTCGGCCGACTCCGGCTTTATTATCCCACTTACTTTTCCCTGAATTATATCAATGTGGTTTAAGACCGGATTCCGGTAATTGCTATAAGTATTGAAATTATTTCCCTGCGGATCGCGGGCTTTTATCGTGATTTTAATGGTTTTGCCCACCGGTATATGTAGTTGCGACCCCATTGATGCTTTTCGTTGGCTATCGCCCAATATCTCAACATGAAAGATTAATGAATCGATCAGATCACCCATTACTACCCAGGTGTTTCCTGAGCGCAAACCGTCTACAATTTGTTGTGCCGATTTACCTTCGGTATAGGTGTAATTTTTGAGATATTGACCCGGATAAAAATCGCCTACCTCACTGTGACAATCTGAATTGGCAAATAACCAAAACCGACGCCCTTCCGAAAGAAGCGCATCCCACATACCTCCAATTTTTGCGGAATATACCCCGGCTCCTCCATAAGTTCCTCCACCTACCGATGTTCGTTCGTAAAGCCCGCGCGGCCTTGTAGTTTCGCGGTGATGCCCCGGTATGCTCTCGAAACCAAAACAAATACCGGGAGCTGTATTATTCATATCGCGAATGGTAGCTATGGAATATCCCCGCGTGTGTTGCGGATAGCGTTCAGGATGCGCTATAACAAGATAACTTGTATTCGGGTAATTATCTCTGAGCCAGGCAAGTGATTCGATGGCTTTAGCATGACCCGATAGTTTACTTTTAACCCAGCCCTGCAAAGCACCACCTAAAGTATCGGTATCGCCCTGATCAAACTTATATTCAAACTCTGACAAGGGATTACAGTTAGGCAGGGAGTCAAATTGATTATTAATAATCCCCAAACTTCCATGCTCATGCCCCGGAATGTTCATTTCGTAACTTTGCAAAATTGTTTTACCCGGATAAAGTTTTCGGGCTTTGAGTATTTCGGCAAAAGAACTGTCGCGTAACACTTGCCAGCGCCACATTATCTGGTGATTGTTATTTATCTTTTTAGTTCCTAAAATAGGATTAGGGTTATAGTTATCCCAATAGTCTTTAATTTCAATTCCGGTTTCATTTCCTGAAGTACGTGCGTTGAATAACGATGAACCGCCATGTTCGCTGTTTGCCCACCAGTCTAAACCAAATTCATTATTCTTTTGCATCATATACCCTATGGAGAAGCTACCATCGGTATAGGTTGTGTGTTGATGAAAATCGCCTTTAAGGTAAGACTGAGCAACAATATTTGTTGATAATAAAGAAGTTATAAATACGATATAGTGAGTTATTCGAAAAGTCATATTTTTTTTAAAATTTTCAGCAAAAGTAGACGGGTGGTATTAAGCTTTGGTTACAATAGCATTTAGACAAGAAAAAAGAAATACTAAGAAACAATTACAGTTCTTAATTGATTTTAAAAAAAACAGTTCCCGGATATATGCACAAACTTGCACATCAGCCAGATTAGCCTTAAGTTTGCAGTATGAAACACGCGCTCTATTTTTTTAATCCGGAACATGACCTGGCTTTAGCCAACAACGACCTTAATTTCAACGCACCGGCACCGGCACGCCAGTTAGCGTCGGATTTATTGCTCATTCCCGTCTGGTTTGCTCCTGACGGTAGCGGCGTGGCGGGCTCCGGTGAAAGTAATGAGTGGCTCCAAAGTATGCAAATGCTTTTTCCGCAATTGAGCAACACAAAAATATACGGGAGTGCTGACTTTAAAGCGGTTTCATCTATCGTGCCATGGGGCTGGGATGCAGCGCTGTGCAAGCAAATCTCACCCGGCACAGGCGACAGCAAAACTTTGGACGAGCCATTAAAAACGCTTCTTCCAAACGAATTGCAATTAAAAAAAATCAGGGACCTATCGCACCGCCGAACAGCTATTCGGGCTTTGCAATATTTGCATGCACAGACTTCACTCCGGGGGTTTTTACCTCATCAGGGTCAGGAAATATCGAATATTGAAATGGCAAAAGACTTTTCAGTGACACATGCTCAGACGATATTCAAAGCACCGTGGTCGGGCAGCGGAAAAGGATTGAGCTGGGTACGCAATGGGTTAACGGACAGTCACCTCGGTTGGTGCAGGAATATCATTGCAAAGCAGGGAAGTGTTATCGGCGAGCCAATATATCCGGTAGTACAGGACTTTGCCATGGAGTTTTCCTGTACCCACACGAAAGTTTCCTTTGTCGGTTATTCGCTTTTTGAGACCGAAAAAGGCATTTACCGCAGCAATCTTTTGATGCGCGATGATGCTATTTTTGAGCAGCTTACCGGGAAGTTTATTCCGCCGGAATTGCTACTTTCGGTACAAAATCATTTATTGCAATTTATCGAAACAGAAATAGCACCTCACTATACCGGCATGCTGGGTGTGGATATGTTTGTATACACCGAGAACGGAAAATTTAAGCTGCATCCCTGTGTGGAAATCAACCTGCGAATGACCATGGGGTGTGTGGCGCGTATTTTTTACGACCGGTTTGTACATCCTGAAGCTAAAGGACATTTTTATGTGGATCATTACCCGGCAGCAGGGCAGTTATGGAACGATCATTTGCAAAGAAAAGCCCAACTGCCTTTGTCCGTAGAAAACGGAAAAATAACAGCGGGCTATCTTGCTTTAACTGATGTCAGGTCGTCATCGCACTACCGCATCAGAGTTGAAATATTATATGATTATCCGTAAAAACGACCATTAAAAAAGCGATTATCTTTTAAACGAGCGACCTCGTCCGGTGAGCCGAAAAACCAGTGAAGTTGGCGTCGGAAATCGTCCTGTCTGAGCGACGCAGGAGCGAGTTTGGACGGTTTCAGCCAACTGAGCGCCAGTTTTTCGAGTGAGGCGTCCGCCAGCTGGCGGATTGACCTTTTTTTGGTTACTTTTTTGTGTCAAGACATCCCGATAGCTATCGGGAGTAACTGGGGTTTGGGGCAAAGCCCCATTAGAAATATCGTTTGGTCTTTATGCGGATAATCATAAAATATTATGATTTGATGATTTCGCCAAACCCGTCGCTACGCTATCGCATCGGCCACAGCCTTAGCCAGCGATACGGTAGGGCGGCCAATCAGTTTTGAAAGCGACCGGCTGTTATCAAACAAATCGCCGTTGGCTACTGCCGCGTCCCAGCCGGCTATGGCTGCTGCAAATCCTTCGGGTACACCATGCGATGCCAGCACTTGAGCATATTCAGTTTCAGACAGGTTGGTATAAGGGATAGATTGCCCTGTTTGTCTGGAAATTTCGGCAGCAAGGTCGGCAAGCGTATAGCTTTCATCGCCCGATAGTTCGTAAGTTTTGCCGACATGGTCGCCCGAAGTCAGTACCACAGCAGCAGCTTCGGCAAAATCGGCCCGTACGGCCGAAGATATTTTACCATCGGCAGCACATCCCACAAACGCCCCGGCAGCTATAGCACCTCCGACTGAGCCCGTATAGTTTTCGGTATACCAGCCATTGCGCAAAATGGTGTAAGCCAGGCCGCTGTTCTTCAGTATGTTTTCGGTGGCTTTATGTTCGGCAGCCAAACTCAGCGACGAACTGTCGGCATGAAGCAAGCTCGTATACACAATGTGCTTTACCCCGGCAGCTTTAGCCGCAGCTATCACACGGGCATGCTGTTGTTCGCGTTGCCCTATCTCACTTCCCGAAATCAACAATAGTTTTTCGATACCTTCCAAAGCAGCCGCATCAGCCGTATTATAGTCAAATGCGCGCACCTCAACCCCTGTTTCGGCAGCTTTCGCGGGATTGCGAACTAAGGCTATTATATTATCAGCCGATACTTTGTTTTTTAAACTATCTACTACAAAACGACCTAATTGTCCGGTCGCACCAGTTACTCCAATCTTCATTTTTCAGTTTCCTTTCTTTTTAATTTTATTGATTCTTTGTTCTTCTTATTTTTTATATCTACTTTTGTAACGCAAAGTAACTAATAATAGTTTACATTTGTAACAAGTAACTTTAAGGTAACAATAAAAATAGTAGTGACCTCCGGGTAACCATGACAACAAAAACAAAAGAACCGACGCAATGTCCGGTTACAGCTACCCTTGAGCTGATAGGTGGAAAATGGAGAACAATTATCTTATACTCACTCTCAAACGGCACAAGACGTTTTGGCGAAATAGCAGTGCGCATCCCCGATATTTCGCGGAAGGTACTGACTGAGCAACTAAAAGAGCTGGAAGCAAACGGACTGGTAGAACGAAAAACATACAAAGAAACACCGCCCCGTGTAGAATACTCGCTCACCGAAACCGGTAAAAGCTTATCGGCCGTATTTCGCGAACTCGAAATATGGGGTATAAACAATGTGCTGACAAAACGATAGCCCGCTACCGGTACACATTCGTCCCCTTTTTTAGTTCATTTATCGTCACCGGTCTTTCTTTCGCAGAAATTTGTTTGAATCATATCAGGTAAACAAATAGCTTTGCAAAAAAACAAAACACATTACCATGTTTCAAAAAAGTGTCAGATATCAGGTATTAAAGGGAATTTATTCTTTTATCGATTATCAGTCCATAGCCGGCGATAATCTGAAAAGCGTAAAATTGTACGATAAAATTGCCCCTTATTACAATATAAGTCAGAAGATTTATTTTTTACTGAAATTCGGAAGCGAAAGAAAGTTCAGAATGCAGTTTTTAAACGAGTTGACTATTAAAGATACAGATCGGGTACTTGAAACTTCGACCGGGGTGGCCGACAACTTTAAATATCTAAACAATAAGGCTGAATATACAGGCGTTGATATTTCGCTAAAGATGCTTGAACAGGCCCGAAAAAATGCTAAACGCTGGCGTATTACCTCAACATTTGTACATTGCGAAGCAGAGAATCTTCCGTTTAAAGATCATTACTTTGATGTGGTTTTTCATTGTGGCGGATTGAATTATTACAACGACAAGCAAAAAGCTATACTCGAAATGATACGTGTAGCCAAGCCCGGCACCAAAATTGTAATTGTAGACGAGACCCAAAAACTTGTAAAAGACAACTACCAAAAAAACCCGGTGCTGAAAGGACATTTTGCCGATGCTGCCAAAGCTTGTATACCCTTACAACTAATTCCCGAAGGTATGCTCAATATCAAATCTGAAATTATTTGTAATGATACCATTTACAAAATATCATTTACAACTCCATACTAAACAAAAAAATTATTATCCATATTTATAATTAAACACCATTGCAGGCATTAAAAAAAATAATCGACCAACAACTGAAAGCCAACAGCCACATCAACCTGTTCAACGACAATGCTGCGGAGGCTTTCGTCTATAATATTCAGCTCCGGAACCACTCACTGCAGGCACTCAACGAAAACGAAAGAGATGAACTGGTGAATTATACCACAGAGCAGGCGCTGAAAACATGCTTTGGCGTAAATCAATACTACCGTTTCAGCAAGGAAGCTGTACTTGAACTGAAGCAAATCTATCGTTCAGTATTTAATCTGAACTACCTGACTCAGGAAGATGCCATGAGAAAGCACGCCCAAAACATACAACAATGGATAAGAAAATACCAGCCGGCATACAGCAGATATTTTGAAAAACAAGACGAAACTCTACCGGAAGCTGTTCCCTGCTTTGAATATACACCCGAGCTACAAATAGGGCTACTCGGTATAGAATTGCACCAACTGAAGCAACCGGTGCTCGACATTGGATGCGGTGAAAATGCCCGCCTGGTACTTTTCCTTAAAGATAAAGGAATTGATGTTCAGGGAATTGACCGGCTATGCACCGAAAGCGATATCGCGCATTGTACCGACTGGCTCGACTACCGCTACGAACCGGCCAGCTGGGGAAGCATTATCAGCCACCTGAGCTTTACAAACCATTTCAGGCATCAACACATTCAGGCAGACGGAAACCACGAAGCTTATGCCCGTAAATACATGGAAATCATCCACTCACTAAAGCCGGGAGGCTCCTTTTATTACAGTCCCGGACTGGAATTTATCGAGAGCTATCTGCCGCCTGAGTTATACGGCATCTCTACACACCAAACCGGCATAGACGGTTTTAATGCAACCATTGTAACAAGGTTGACCTGAATTGTAACAAAATAAATACGACATACAGGCCTGTGTATATTGATAGTTAGACACGTTTTAAAAAAAATATCACAAAAAACTACTATCTTTGTAACCGGTAACTAATATTAAGATTGCGGTTTTCTCGTTTATGCTTAAACAACAACTACAACAGAAATTACAACAAAAACTCTCGCCGGCACAAATTCAGGTCATAAAGATGCTCGAAGTTCCAACGCTTGAGTTGGAGGAGCGCATCCGTCAGGAGCTGGAAGAGAATCCTGCCCTGGAAGAAGGCGCTGATGTGGATAGTAGTTCCGATGAAATAAATGATGACTTTGATAATGGCGACGGGGGCAATAACGATGACTTTGACCCGGATGAATACATGTCGGATGATGATATTCCCGATTATAAACTGAAAGCTAACAACAGCTCTAAAGATGATAAGCGGGAGGATATTCCGTTTTCGGCTGGTATGACCTTTCACGAAGCTCTTATTGACCAGCTTGGGCTGATACAACTAACCGAGCATGAGCGCATGCTGGCCGAATATGTTATAGGCAATATCGACGAAGAGGGATATTTGCGCCGCACACCCGAATCGATGGTGGACGACATCGTTTTTAATGCCGGCATCCAAACCACCGACGAAGAAATGTACCGGATGATTAACGTAGTAAGGCAGTTCGACCCGCCAGGTGTGGGAGCTACCACGCTTCAGGAGTGCCTGATACTACAACTCGATAGAAAAAAACAGACTGAAGAGGTAAAGCAAGCTAAGTTGGTACTCAATGATTATTTTGAGGAGTTTTCAAAAAAACATTACGACAAAATAACCCGCGGACTTGGTATAACTGATGATCAGCTGAAGAAAATAATTTCGGAAATTATACGCCTTAACCCCAAACCGGGCAATGCCTGGGGTGGAAATGTACTGGAAAAATCGATGGCTACCATCGTACCTGATTTTATCCTCGAAAACGACATGGGCATACTCACCGTTCACCTGAACAACAGTAATATTCCTGAATTACGGGTGAACAATACGTATAATGAAATGTTTCAGGATTACGCGTCGAACAAAAAGAACCATACGCGCGAAATGAAAGATGCTGTGATGTTTGTAAAACAAAAAATTGACGCTGCCCGCTGGTTTATCGACGCCATAAGACAACGCCAGCAAACATTGCTAACTACCATGATGGCTATCGTGGAATTTCAGAGAGATTTCTTTATCGAGGGCGATGATACTTACCTTAAACCCATGATACTTAAAGACATTGCCGACCGTACGGGATACGATATTTCTACCATCTCGCGCGTAAGCAACAGCAAATATATTCAAACTGAATTCGGTATTTTTCCGGTGAAGTATTTCTTTTCGGAATCGATGACCAACGATTCGGGCGAAGAAGTGTCGACCCGCGAAATTAAAAAAATACTTCAGGATTGTATCGACAACGAAGATAAGCGTAAACCGCTGAACGACGATGCTTTGGCCGATGTGCTGAAAGAAAAGGGTTACATTATTGCCCGACGCACCGTGGCCAAATACCGCGAACAGCTGAATATCCCGGTGGCACGCCTGCGTAAGGAAATTTAATACTGTAAACACATATTTTTAAAACTATTGATCAATTAAAAAATAATTATATCTGCATTTATAAAGTCTCTTACTTCGGCAAAAATCAGGGGCTAAAGATTAAATATTTATGAAAAAATTTTATAACATCATTTCTTTTGTATTCCAGCCCTTGCTGATGCCCACCTATGGTATAGCCATGCTTATAAATCTGGATGTGTTTGATGTACTTCCGTTTATATGGCGGATGATTGCCATTATCGGAACGCTCCTGTTTACCGGCATTTTACCTGCGGTACCTATACTAATGATGCTGAGACGCGGCGAAGTAAACGATTTGTTTATTTCCAAACGCGAAGAAAGAACCATGCCCTATCTGTTCACTTTTCTGGCCTATATATTCTGGACCCTGTTTATGTGGCGGGTACTCAATTTTCCAGTATTTATGGTAGCAGCCGGTATTGGTACTGCCATATCCATTCTGCTTATTACGTTTATCAATCTGAAATGGAAAATATCGGCTCACCTCTCTGGTATAGGCGGCTTGGTAGGTGGCATTTTTGGTATCTGCTACCGCATGGCCTACAACCCCATTTGGCTTTTTGTACTTATACTGTTCATATCAGCCCTGGTAGCTATTTCGCGCATAGCGCTCAAAGCCCATACTCCCGGACAAACGCTGGCCGGATTCTCACTGGGATTTATCTCGGTGTTTTTGCCCTGTTTCTTTTTATAGCTACAAATAAAAAATCCGTCGGGTGAATGCTTTTGCCCCTATCACGAACATAAAAAATACAAACATAATTTTAAATATAAATCATGATTACTACAGACCAACTTAAAGATTTGTTGGAGCGCGAGATCGCGTTGAGGAGGTACCTTTGACATCGACTCCAAGACAATACAAATAGAAGAAGAAGAACTAAGAACTCACGCTCCCGGATTTTGGGACGATGCGAAAGCTGCCGAAGTGCAGATGCGCAAAATTAAAGAATTGAAAAACTGGGTAGAAGGCTACAGCAGCATAAAAACTGCCGTGGAGGAACTACAGTTGGCTTACGACTTTTACCGCGACGAAGTGGTAACTGAAGAAGAAGTAGACCAGACATACAACCACGCTCTGGAACTGATTGAGACCCTGGAGATGAAAAACATGCTCTCCAAAGAAGAGGATAAACTCGGTGCTGTGATTAAGATTGTGGCGGGTGCCGGTGGTACCGAAGCGCAGGACTGGGCCGATATGCTTTTCCGGATGTATCAGCGCTGGGCCGAACGACAGGGCTATAAGGTGGAAATTACCAACATACAGGATGGCGACGAGGCTGGTATCAAAACCGTTACCATGCAGTTCGACGGCGAAATGGCTTATGGCTACCTCAAAAGCGAAAACGGTGTTCATCGCTTAGTACGCGTATCGCCTTTCAACGCTCAGGGAAAACGAATGACTTCGTTTACATCGGTATACGTGGTTCCATTGGTCGACGATACCATTGAAATTGAAATTAACCCCGGAATGTTATCCTGGGATACTTTCCGCTCGTCGGGAGCTGGTGGGCAAAACGTAAATAAGGTAGAAACCGGAGTACGCTTACATTATAAATTTGTGAATCCGGTTACCAATCAGCCCGATGAAATAGTGATTGAAAATACCGAAAGCCGTTCGCAGTTTGGCAACAAGGACAACGCCATTCGGCTGCTTAAATCGCAACTTTACGAACTGGAACTGGAAAAACGCCGGGCAGCATCGGCCGCGGTAGAAGCCGGTAAAAAGAAAATTGAATGGGGATCGCAAATCCGCAGCTATGTGTTTGACGACCGCCGCGTGAAAGACCACCGTACCAATTATCAAACATCCAACGTAAACGCTGTGATGGATGGCGATATCGACGCTTTCATTAAAGCTTACCTCATGGAGTTTGCCGAATAATTTTCAGAAACGAACAAACTCTCTCTTATATCAGGAATTAAGGGTTTTGCTTCGGGCAAAACCCTTAATTTGTTTAATAAGCCAAATTGCAACTCCTCCCCTAAAAAATACCCAAAATCACATGAATAGTATCAATTATTATCATTGCGATTTATAATTTAAGATTTATATTTGCATTAAATATAAAAATCTTAAATTCTGAGTTTATGACACTCAACGAAATAGGCCATACCGGCGTAAAAGTCCCTCCTGTTATCTTTGGAACCAGTGCTTTAGGCAATCTGTACACAGCTTTGTCCGACGATGTGAAACTTGAAATTGTACAGCAGGCTATTGAACATGTGCCGGCGCCCGTGGTGTTTGACAGTGCCGGAAAATATGGCGCAGGGCTGGCTCTCGAAAAATTAGGCGAATGCTTAGAAAAACTGAATGTAGCCCCCGAAAATGTAATCATAAGTAATAAACTGGGCTGGAAACGCACCCCGCTACTTACTCCCGAACCTACTTTTGAACAGGGCGTATGGATGGACTTAAAAAACGATGCTGCTCAGGACATAAGCTACGATGGCATCCTGAACTGCTACGAACAGGGCAATCAGTTGCTGGGCGGAAAGTATGCGCCGCAACTGGCTTCGGTTCACGACCCGGACGAATATCTGGCTGCTGCCACATCGGCCAAAGACAGAGACAGCCGTTTTGCACAAATTGTAGATGCTTACAAGGCACTGACTCAGTTGAAAAAAGAAGGAAAGGTAAAAGCCATAGGCGTAGGAGCCAAAAACTGGAAAGTGATAGAAGAAGTATCAAAATCGGTAGAGCTGGATTGGGTAATGTTTGCCAACAGCATGACCATACTGAATCACCCGGCCGACTTGCTTGCGTTTATGCAGTCGCTTCACAACAAGAATATTAGCATAGTCAACTCAGCTGTATTTCACGCCGGATTCCTGATTGGCGGTAAGTTTTTTGACTATCGGCTCATTGAACCGGATACTGAAGAAAATAAAGCTATTTTCAAATGGCGCGAAGATTTTTTTGAACTTTGCAAACGGCACAACATTTCTCCTGCTGTGGCCTGTGTAAGCTTTGCTACTACAGCTCCGGGCGTTGTAAGCATTGCGCTCAACACCTCAAAACCATCGAATGTAAAAGCCAATGTAGACTCGGTAACTACCGTTGTACCACCGCAGTTTTGGCACGAAATGAAAGAAAAAGGCCTGATAAGCCAGGCTTATCCGTACCTTTAATACATTTTGAGAGTTAACTAATCATCAGCCAAAAAAAATTATAATACTCAATGATAAAAATAGATAGCCACCAGCACTACTGGCAGTTCAACGAGCAGGACTACGGCTGGATGGGCGAAAACATGTCGGCCATCAGGCACGATTTTTTCCCTGCCGACCTGATTCCGGAACTCAGAAGCATAGGTTTTGATGGCTCGGTGGCAGTACAGGCGCGGCAAAATCTGCAAGAAACAAACTGGCTTCTCAAATTAGCCGACGAAAATCCGCACATTAAAGGTGTTGTGGGATGGGTTGACCTTTGTTCGCCCGACGTTGATGAGCAACTCAGAGCTTTTGCGCAACACCCAAAAGCAGTGGGTGTGCGTCACGTTATTCACGATGAGGAAGACGTAAATTTTATTCTACGCCCCGACTTTATGCGTGGAGTGAAACAGCTTGAAAAATACGAACTGGCTTATGACATCCTCATTTTCCCGAAGCATTTACCCAATACGCTGGAGTTTGTAAAGCAATACTCCGAAAAACAAATTTTTGTGGTAGATCACATCGCTAAACCGCTTATTAAAGACGGTATCATTTCGCCCTGGAAAGAACAGATTACCGAACTGGGCAAGCACCCGAACCTGTATTGCAAAGTATCGGGTATGGTAACTGAAGCCGACTGGAATAACTGGTCGCCCGAGAACATAAAGCCTTATTTAGACGTTGTTTTTGAAGCATTTGGACCCAACAGAATTATGATCGGGTCAGACTGGCCTGTATGCCTTGTTGCCGGAAAATACGCCAAAGTTATGGGTGTGGTGACCGACTATATAGCCCGACTGAGCGAAAGTGAAAAAGCAAAAGTACTGGGTGGCAATGCCCTGAGTGCTTATAAGATTAAAATATAATAACTAAAAATACAATGAAAGCTGTTCAAATAACCGAACCGGGTAAAGTATCGCTGGTTCAAATAGAAAAACCGGGCATTAGTGCCGATGAGGTTTTGGTAAAAATTCATTATGTGGGCTACTGCGGCTCCGACCTGAATACATTTCTGGGTAAAAACCCGATGGTAAAACTACCGGTGATTCCCGGCCATGAAATAGGTGCTTCTATCGAAGCTGTGGGCGAAAATGTACCGGAACATCTGAAACCCGGAATGCCCTGTACGGTAAATCCATATACAGCCTGCGGCAAATGCCCCTCGTGCCGTAACGGCCGCCCCAATGCCTGCCAGTACAACCAAACATTTGGAGTGCAGCGCCACGGTGCCATGTCTGAGTACATCCATGTACCCTGGACAAAAGTTCTGGCCGATGAAGCCATCAGTCCGCGCGACTTTGCGCTGGTAGAGCCTATGAGCGTGGGCTTCCATGCCGTATCGCGGGCACAGGTAACCGACCTCGACATTGTGATGGTGATAGGATGTGGTATGATAGGCGTAGGCGCTATTGTACGTGCTGCACTGCGTGGTGCGCGGGTAATAGCCGTGGATGTGGACGATACCAAACTGGCATTAGCCAAAAAACTGGGTGCGCACTACAGCATCAACTCCAAAACAGAAAACCTGAGCGAAAAGCTGAAAGAACTAACCGGCGGCTATGGCCCTGATGTGGTGATTGAGGCAGTAGGCGCACCGCAAACCTATGTAATGGCAGTGAATGAAGTGGCATTCACCGGCAGGGTGGTATGTATTGGCTATGCTAAAACCGAAATTGCTTTTGAAACCAAATACTTTGTTCAGAAAGAGTTAGATATCCGCGGCTCGCGCAATGCCATGCCCGAAGATTTCCGCGCTGTGATGGAGTATATGAAACGTGGAACTTGTCCGGTAGAAGAGCTCATAAGCGGTATTTATACGCCCGACGAGGCGCAAAAAGCCCTGGAAATATGGGCTGCCGATCCTGGCAAGGTATTCCGCATCTTTATCCGGTTTGCCGAATAAACAGATGCAGGCACCATCCGGTCAGTACCTGAATTCCTGACGCTAACAGAGATATGACAGATTTAAGAAAATAACAGGTTCATAACAGCCAGTTTAAAAAATCTGTTATATCTTTGTAGCATCAACAAAAAACAGTAAGCATTTTTCTGTTTTAACAAGGAAAACAATACAACAACACATCCCTTGCAACAACTGTGAACACCGGAAAATCAATACAAGAGCAGGTTATAATATCGCTGACATCATTTCCTGAAGCCATTCCATTTGCCGTACAAGCCATTAAGTCTGTTTTAAATGGTTCGGTATTGCCTGATAAGGTTGTACTTTACCTGACTGCTTCGCAGTTTCCGGAGGGCAAACTACCTTCGGCACTAACAGAACTTACGCAGAACAACCTGTTTGAAGTGAGATTTTATGCCGAGAATATCCGTTCGTACACCAAGCTGATTCCGGCGCTAAAAGATTTCCCCGACCACATAATTGTTACCATCGACGACGATATTTTGTACAATAAAAATATGCTACGGGGACTACTTCGCCTGCATAAAAAATACCCGGAAGCCATTTTAGGGCATCGCGTGAGGCACTATAAACCGAATGCGCCTTATCGTTCGTGGAAACGATACAAGGAACACAGGTATTTGCTGAAAAGTTTGCGACCACGGTTCTCAAACATTCAAACCGGAGTTGGAGGAGTGTTGTACCCGCCTGATTCGTTAGACCAAAACATGCTTGACTCACATATATTTATGGAAATGGCACCTACGGTAGACGATATCTGGTTTTGGGCAGCGGCGGTAGCTAAGGGAACCAAAATAGCTCCCGTACCTTTCGGCGATTATAAACTGAACGACCTGAGAAAACCCAAAGAAATAAGCCTGTTTAATGTGAATGGAAACGTGGCTAAAGACGTAAACAGAATTGTTCTTGAAAAGATTCTTGAAAAATATCCTGAAATAAACAACAAACTTATTGGTGATATAAACCGGGTAAAAGATTAAATCCTTGCTTACGGATAAAGCGCCGGTTTAACCCGAATACTATCACCATCAGCAATCGCAGGCGGCATCTTCCATGTCATTGAGGTCGTATTGATTAAAGTAGGTAAGGTTGCGCTGCTTATCAGTTCGTGCTCTGCCTCTGGCTCTTTTTCTTAAAAATTCATCGTACGATTTTACTGCGTAATGGTTGATGCGAATGACATCCTGTTGGGGTTCGCGATCGCGAAAATGCTTCCTGACAACCTCACCATGTGAATCTACCGTATGCCCCGATATACGCGCCACCTCGTGGCAACCGATAAAGCTAAAAACGCGCCGGGGATTGACGATGCTTTTCACGTGGCGGTTTAGAATATGAGTGGGGAGTGAATGTCTTTTAAAACGCTCCATCACATTGCCTTCCGTTTGTTCTTTAGCTCCCCCACTGCCATATACCAACCAGTTGATTTCAACCGCCGCACAGGATTCAAACTTGCTCAAAAATGCCGGAATAGTTGAATCGGCTAAAGGCACAATAAATTCGTCCAGATCAATAACCGCTATCCAGCGTGCATCCAAACGGTGTTTCTCCAGGCAATCGTCGTAGGCCAACAGTTGTTGACGCAGCCCCGGAAAAAAAATATACTCTACAAGTCCCGATTTGATGTACGGGTCGAGAATTTCTTTTGTATTATCCGTGCTTTCATTGTCGTAGATATAGAATTTTTCTACTCCTAAATTATGATGCCACTCAATCCATTCTTTGAAGTAAGGCCCTTCGTTTTTGGCTATCGCACATACAGTCAGGTAATACCCGGGTACCGATTTGTTGTTTCTCATCCGTACCACAAGTTTTAATGCTTTAAGTAGTCCGTAGCGCAGTATTCCACGCCACCTGTTCCGCACCATTTTATCGGGGATAGGCCCTGCAATAATTTCGGCCAATAGCTTGTTTAGTCGCGGAGCTATTGCTTTCCATTTCAAGGTCTTTTCTTTTGCAAGCGGTTTAGGGATACCTAAGCTCATATATTATTAAACTTTTAAATTGAGGGTAAAAACTTAAAACTATTCGATTAAAAAAATCTCTGCAATACTAAAAATGGAAGCAATAAAACGGGGTTAACAAATTAGACATTATTTCTTTAGTACACGACAAAAATTCTATTTCACCTATAATTGATTCATGTGAATAGAAACGCGGATATATCGGATAAAACATATTTTCGCTGTAAACTCAAAAGTTTTCCTGATACGGATTACATGACAGATTTGGACTTCACAAGTGAAGTCGGCTGATTTTCAGCCGCAAACACTAATCCGTCATTTGCGTAGTAAATAAATCAGACTTAAAATCCGTTTTTATTACTACAATAAATCAGTGTATATCAGCTAAATCCGCCATATCCGCGTTTCTATTCTTTTTTGTCATATATTTAGCATTATTTCAATTGAATATATTAAGACGCATATTTATTGATGTTTTAGCATCAATATTCGGCTTACAACCCCCAATTCTATGGGATAATGCCTCTCCGATACAAACAATCAAACACAACGGTATGCGCGTTTTTCAGGTCGCAAATTTAATAAAAAAACCTAAGTACATGACAAAAAAGAATAGAAACGCGGAATATTGATTCCAAATCAACTGCACCGCTCAGCAGCATGAATATAAACAAGGCGTATGTGGGTGAATAGTGCGTGCGTCTGCTATAGCACACAAGCAACTGTCTGTTCACCTTAACAGGTACCTGTTAAGGTATTAAACAGGTACCTATTAAATGACTTAACAGGTACCTGTTAAGGTGCCAGTTCAACGTTATTCAGCCAACAGAAGATGAGCATGTGTCAATATCAGGATTGAGCTATGCGTATACCATTGGCTGTGTATTGTGTGCAAACCTGTAACTGAAAACAGTCAGTAGCCCCCCACAGTCAGTAGCCAATGAAGCTCTGGACAGCAAGGGGTGAAATCAGGCTTCGTGCCGGGCTACTCCCCGACTATAAGGATAGCCACCGCATTTTTTATTCAGACTCTAACAGGGCATTCAAATTAATTATTTCGCTGCCATTTTTTTTGTAATAATTCAGCATTTCGTCTATTTTTCTTTTGTCGTAACTCGTGATACAATCTGATATAACGGTGACTTTGTAGTTGTTTTTGCACATATTAAATACGGTTGATTTCACGCAGGCAATGGCGTCAGCTCCTGTAATGTAAAATTCGCCGATTTCATTTTGCCTGATAAATTCAGCAAAATCCTGACTGGTCAGTGCATTGCCTTTGGATTTTTCAAAAATATTCTTTGAAACCATTTTCATGTCCGAAACCAATTCAGCCCCCGGCGTATTCGGTTTGAAAGTCCTTGTACCATCGGATAAGTTGTAATGCCTGATGTAAACAACATGAATTTTATTTTCCACGGCCCAATCTATGGCTCGATTAACGTTATCAATGATTTCTTTGTAGTTTTTGGTAATGTCATTTTGAATATCAATGACCACTAAAGACTTTTTTTGCATGGGATTTCTTTCTTTTTGATGTTTTTAATTCAACAGCTCTATTTCATTGCACTATCGCTTGTTAGTATGTGCCTTACGGGGGCGGTCTTGTACAAAATGCGGGAATATTCCTTTTGTTTCTGTCCAGTAAACATCTTCCTGCTTATATATAAAAAGAAATCTGCCATCTGGCGAAATATCAAATGAATTATCATCGGCAGGGGTATTAAATTTATCTCCAAAGTTTATGGGCGACAACCATGAACCATCTTTCTTCTTGTAAAAAATATAAGTATCGTAACCTCCTTGGCTGTTTTGTGCGGTAGATGACGTGATTAGATATTTCTCCTCAGGATCGATAAATGGGTCGGTATCGCTGCCCTGAACATCAAAAGGTAAAACAACTTTTTCGGGTTCTGAGTACACTCCGTCTGAATATTTTGATTTATAGATATTCCCAACTTGCCTGAGAGAATCCCAGCAACAGAAATATACGGTACCACTTTTGGTAATTGTAGGATGAAATTCCCATATTTTAGGATCCGGAATATCTATTACTTTTTGGGGTTCACCCCATTTATTTCCAATTTTTTCAACCCTCCAGATGCAATACTGCTTAATATCCTGCATTCCCTTGCTTGAGGAGTAATATAAGTATTTTCCATCAGGCGAAAAAGCCGGTTCGGTACTGAAACAATCATTAGAAAACTCTGCCACCCGGGGTTCAGTCCATTGATTATTGATTTTTTTGATATGCATTATTTTACACTCAGGCCAGCTTGGCCCTGCTGAGAAAAAAACCTCGTCGCCAAAAGGTGAAATGGCTAATGACTTTTCATTAGAGTTTTTTAATGATACTATATCGGGAGCAAAAAGTTCAATTTTTTGTCCGGGACTTTTAACCCCAAAATAGTCAAATTTTGGGCTTTGCCCAATACTCATTAAAGCTAAAGACATGAAAAACGTGATTATAGCAATTGCTTTCATTATTAAATTTGTATTTTATATATTATTTTTTATTCTTTTCAGAGCCCCAGCAAAACGGGAATACGGTTCAACCAACGCTTCCGTTAGCGAGCTGTGCCGGCAGCTGGAGGATTAAGGGTTAGGTGGTTTCGTGTTTAAAATAAAACATCTATAGAATTTATTTCAGTTTCAGTCATTTTTCTTAATTCGTTTTTTCTTAGTATTCTAAATCGACTTGTGTTTTCATCATAACTCTCAAGAATAGAGTTCCTCACAAAATACTTTAACACAACATTCTTTTGGGTATCTGGCAAATGCTTTTTTATAGATATTCTTATTTTTTCGTTACCAAAAACATAGCCTAATTTTGCATAATAGTTCTTTTGTCTTAGATTTATTTCAACAGGGATTAAATCATACCTTGTATTCTCAATATTAAAAAAATCCTTATCTATATAATCTTCCTTCTTTATAGTCAATCTATTCCCAATAATATTCAAATCTTTATAACCATTTATTGATAATTTTATATGTGGAAATTTTTTTATTAAACTACTATCTAATTCTATTGTTAATGTTTGCGATTTACTATTACATACGGTGTCTAATACTATATAATCAGTAAAGTCAAATCCACAATATAAATAGACTGATTTGTTCTTTACTTCCCAAAATCCGTAATAACTTGGGAAAATGTCTGAATACAATGGACTTTGCACTAACAAATATGTCGAGTCTTCTCGAAGAATTAGTGAGTTATAATCAATAGCACTATCATTGGAATTTTTATATATTCCAATTAAATCGTTTCTATCAATAGAAGAATTACATGAGCTAAAGACAACAATAATTAATATAAAATTCAATTTTATGTTTTTCATTATGATTTTCAGGTTTTTTCTTTTGTTTTACTCCCCCCGTTCGCCGTAGCTTATAAATATTCATGTTCCCGATGTTGTTGCAACAGCCACGGGACGCTATGCCAAAAATCCTTGCAAATTACGCTATGGCGAACAAGGGTGTATTCACTGTCAGCCGCGGCGGACAAAGCTAATCGAAGATCAGCGCAGCTAATGCGGGAGCTCCCGATTCCTATCGGGACTGCTAAGTGCACAGCTTGTCCCGACTCGTCGGGGTCAGCCAGCCTGTGGACATAGGCGGATGTTAGGGGCTAGGTGTTTTGTTTTCATTTTCTGTCAATTATGATTTCACTTTCACAGAGAAATACTTGAACCAGTAGTAAAAAGCTTCTGGATTTGTTTTCTTTAGTTTGTTCAGTTTTGTATTGTTGGGCTGTTCAATTTGCCATGTTGTCATATCTATTTTGTTACTATACCGCTCAATCGGAGTTTCTGTTTGCATTAATGCAACTAAGTAAGCTGTTCTTGCAGCATGTACGGTTGCCTTTTCAATGTGGTAAGTTTCTGAAAATATATAACTTGCAATCTGCTTTAACCCTAATTGTAATACTTCAAAATTGGCATTTCCAACTTGTAGTCTCAGTGATATGGATAAACAATTCTCAATAATATCATCCAATATGATATTTACATCTTCTCCCATATTTCGATATTGTAGTTCAACTAAGGCAAAAGCGGAAAATACTGATTTTACAACTTTTACGTCATCAATTTCCTCAAATATATTCCCAATATCATACAGTTGTTTGATAATTTCCTGACCCATCGGCTTTTCTTTTTTGTAATAAGGAATTCCAGTGGTATTCGGAGCAAAAGCAGTTAGCTTGTCTCCCATAATGTTATTGAAATCGGGAGTTGTTGTTTCTGCAATTTCTCCTTCGTGCGTAACAAATGTTAACTGTATTTGAGTAGAAACAAGATTGTTATAGTGAGTGTCTTCAAACAAGATATCAAGTAGAACAAACTCCTCATCATTGGTTTTAAGTAAGTTTTTGAAATAAAACTTGTAGTGTGCTTTTTCAATTCCACTATTTACATTTCGGTGTTGTTCTTCTGCGCGGATAAATCCTTTTTTAGTTGCAATTTCGGACAGTACTTCTTCAAGATTCTCTACAGTTCCGGAAATAATAATATCAATATCGATTGAAAGTCTTTTTGTGCTGTTGAGCAGCAGCATTAATGCAGTTCCACCCTTAAATACAAACTTAAGATTTGATTCACTTAGCCCTTCTAATAATATTAAAGCCCGAATAAGCTTTTGAACCAATCCCTTATCTGCTTTCTTAGTCCTCGCTATTTCTGTAATCCACTCACTTGAAGTGCAATTTTCTTGTATCATTCTTTCGTTGTGATTTTGACAGTAAATTTACAATACTGTCATTTTATAGTTTTAATAAATTCTGAAATTTGCTCTCTTTTTGCTTTTCTGCTAGCATATCTCAAAAGTTTGTCGATATTTATGGTGTATTTTGAAAAAGCATTATTGAAGATATGAGTTAACTCGTATCCGTGCAAAAATTCAAACTCTTTATCTGCAAATAAATCAACTAATAGTTTTTCAATAGTCGTTGTTGGAAATTTATTTATTGATTGAGTTGGTGAGCCAGTTACCAATGACCGCACTATTATTACGCTTTCTCCAAAATATACATCTTCGTTTGTTCTTCCTCTTAGTACATACTTAAACTTTTCTCTGAGTTGTTCGAATACGGCATTAATAGCATCTCTTTCAACTTCAACATAGTAAGTATCTTTGTTGATTAGGTGTTGCGATACAGGGTTTATTTCACTAATATGCCAGATAATATACTTTAGATATGGAAAATTTGTTTTCATAAAACTGTTTATTTTCAATGCTTTTGGCGTTATCTGAGGCGTAAAAGCTTTTCCATTTTCGAAGTTATATTTTCCTCTTCCGATTCTTTTTATAACATCTGTTTTAACTAAGGTGTATATTCTCCAATTTATAGTTGATTTGGCTATGGTTGGTTCAAAAGACTGATAAAAAGTAAATATGTCTTCCACTTGAAAATATTCTTTATCTCCAAATTCAGTTTGCAACTCTTGAATATGTAAATCTGTCTGTCTCATTTAAGAAAATATTTTCTGCAAATATAACTATATTTTGACAACAATTCCTATTTACTGTCAAAATACAGTATTTGTAATCATGGATTAAATGGTATAAAATACTGTCAGTTTACTGAGCCTCTTTCTTTTTTTCGCTTCTGACTAACGCCTGAGGCTATGGGAACAAGCCGTCACCGTTGCACGGGATGTTCCATTAGCAGGCGTACTCACTGTCAGCCGCGGCGGACAAAGTGAATTGAAAATCAGCGTAGCTAATGCGGGAGCAAAACTGCCAAAATGCACGTCAGCCAGCCAATGGACATAGCGTGTGTTAGCGGGTCGGCTTTTTGTTTTTTAGTTTGTTTAATTCGTTTTTCGTAATCCAAAGTTCGTGTCCAATAGTGTCTTTTAGGCTTTTAAATCGAACCAATTCAAACTGCTTTTTCTCTTTGTCGTATTTTGAAGGTTTTATAACTGCAAACTCATAGTATTTGTCTTTATTTCTGCCAGTTTCTACATTGTCAAAGTAAATTGTGTCATTTTGGAAACGATAATCTCCCTTGATTTCAGTTACGCCAAAACAAACACTTCTTTCTTTAAATGTAAAGTTATCTTTTAGTTTTATTGTTGTCATACAGTTTGCTGCACCTTCTCTTTGAGCAATTAAAATATCTTTTCCTTGAAACTTATCAAAATCAATGAGTCCGTTAGGTTTAAAATATGTCAATACCATGACTGTAATTAATAAGCTGACAGTCAAGAGACGAAATGTATTCGAGAATTTTTCTTTAATTACTAAATAAAATTGTCCGATAAAGGCAATGAAAAGTCCTATATAGGCAATCACTAATATCAAAAATAGTGGAAAAGCAAAGAAACCAAGTTGTCCTTCCCAGAAATAAGTCGTATTGATAAAAATGAAGAATAATAATGTCGATATAAAAACCCGTTTTAGTCTCATATTTTGCTTGTCTTTATTTTTTTAAGCTGCCCGCTAACGACCGAGGCTATGGGCATTTGTCCGCCAGCTGGCTGAGGGAGCATTCGCTGTCCGCCGCTGCGGACAAAGTGAATTGAAAATCAGCGTAACTAATCGAAGATCAGCGCAGCTAATGCGGGAGCTCCCGATTCCTATCGGGACTGCTAAGTGCACAGCTTGTCCCGACTTGTCGGGGTCAGCCAGCCTGTGAGTATAGAGCGTGTGTTAGGGGCTATATGTTTTTCTTATTTCAAGTTTTAATTCTATTTCTCGTTCTGTTGTTTTGTGTAATAGAAGATAATCTGAAATCTCAGCCTTTTTATAGAGTTCTTCAGTCACAGTGAATTTTTTCCCGCTTGCGATTATTACATATTTTATAAATTCTTTTGAAAGTCTGTCTTGTCTGTCTGTGTAAGAATGTTTGTCTTCAATTATTTTATATTCAATTATTTTAGTCCCATTTTCAATTTCTTTTCTAAGTTGTCGAGATAATATAAATGTCAGTAGTAGTGTGGTGAATAGAATTCCAAACATGACGAGTAGTTCAAATCTTGGAATTATCCATTTTTCGGTATTTACAAAGAAAAGTAAGTGAGTCAGCATGTAAACCATGACAAAAAAAGTCACTCCAGTAAAGTAGTTTGAACGTAACTCTTTCTTAAGCGAATTTAATTCTTCAGTTGTCAATAATTCTGTTTTGTAAAGCATTTTTTCTTGTAAGTTGATTTATTTTACTCTCTTTCCGTTTAGCCAATAACAATAGTCTCTAATTTTAATATTCTGCAAAGTCTTTATTTTTTTACACTTCTGATTAACGCCCGAGACTATGGGCACGGGCGGTCACCGTTGCACGGGATGTTCCATTTGCGGGAGCTCCCGATCTCTATCGGGACTGCTAAGTGCACAGCTTGTCCCGAATTATCGGAGGACGGCCAGCTTGTGACTATAGAGCGTGTGTTAGCGGCTGGCAATTTTGTCTAAAGTTTTGTTTTCAATTGTTCGTAATTGCTCTTAGTTTCTCAATTTCAGTTTTCCAGAGTTGTCTGCCACTAACAACAAATTTCTCTTGTCTACCGTCTTTCAAAGAAATCGCAAGTCCATTTGGAACAATACCAAGGTTGTTATAAAAAGTGATGTCTTTGATTTGGTCTATAGAAATCGCAAGTTCGTGATTCTGTAAGTTAAAGCTGTGAGATTTGAATTGAAGTTTATCAGTCAACAAATAAAGTTTTCCACCAACACCTTCACTGTTCTTTAAGTGATTTGCCCCTCCTGAGTGAATTACGCTTTCTCCGTCTTTGGTTTCAATTTGTGTCTGACGTTTTACAGCTTTTGAGTTTACAAACAAATGAATGAAAATTCCAAATAAAAGACCTGAAATCGGTCCCGTAATAATAGCAGCATTAATTCCATGCGTAAATCCTTGAAAAGTTCCGAATAGAAGTCCGAATACTATTCCAGCCAAAATAGAGTTTTTAATTTTTGTCATTCTTTAATTTTTTATCTTTTTATTATTTGTGAACTGTTATTGTCTGTCAAAGGTTTAATCAGTCACTCAGTCGTTTTTTTGTTTTTTGGCTTACCCATAACATCCATGTATGTACACCCATATCGACTATATTTGTTTGTATAGATTGTTTTAATTTTTTGTAAATCAAATATTTATTTTTGGACACCAGAAACACTACAGGCGCACATATCCAACCTGTTAATTCAAAATTATTCTATCTTGTCCGGTGGTCTTACCCTTTGTTGCCGGCTTCTTCCGCTCTCCGGGTTTAAAGTTCTTAATTTCTGCCATAAAATTAATAAAGTTTTTTTACTGAACAAGGTGTGAGGGTGGGTTTTTGTTTGGATTGTAAATTATTGTGTGGGGCGGTGGTGCGTTGTAGGTATGGTGGCTTGCGTGAATGCCCGTGGCGCCGCGTGGGTGAGGGATAGTAGCGGAAAGGACGCACGCGGTGGTGTGGCCTGAGCCGCAGGCGATGGCCATGCCGGAGCGGGTGGACTTGGAGCGGATAGCCCGACCCGACGTAGGAGGGGCACCCCCAAGAGATTGAAGGATTGAAGGATTGAGGAACTGAGGAACTGAGGGACTGAGGGACTGAGGGACTGAATAATTGAATGTGAACGGGGTGTGGGGAAATTTAATGGGTGTGTTTCTGTCATTTTATTAATTATGGGCTGATAATGCTTTTATAATTGGTGAAAAAAGACTACTTTTGCAGTCAAATTATCAAACTATAAATTATCAATCAATATGGTACATTATTCAGAACTCGGTTTGGTAAACACCAACGAGTTATTCAAAAAAGCAATTGAAGGTAAGTATGCTATTCCTGCATTTAACTTCAACAACATGGAACAGATGCAAGCTATTATCGCCGCTTGTGTGGAAACAGAATCGCCTGTGATTCTTCAGGTATCGAGCGGAGCACGCAAATATGCTAACCAGACTTTGTTGCGCTACATGGCTCAGGGAGCTGTGGAGTATGCCAAGGAATTGGGTAAAAACATTCCTGTTGTTCTTCACTTAGACCACGGCGATAGTTTTGAGCTTTGCAAAAGCTGTATCGATTCGGGTTTTTCGTCGGTTATGATTGACGGTTCGCACTTTTCGTACGAAGAAAATATTGCCCTGACTAAACAGGTGGTGGAATATGCGCATGCGCATGGTGTAAGTGTAGAGGGTGAACTGGGTGTGCTGGCTGGCGTTGAAGATGACGTAGTGGCTGAGCATCACACATATACTCGTCCAGAAGAGGTGGTTGACTTTGTTACCCGCACGGGTGTTGACTCGCTGGCAATATCTATCGGTACTTCGCATGGTGCTAACAAGTTTACTCCTGCTCAGTGTACACGCGACGAGAATGGTATCCTGATTCCGCCTCCTTTGCGTTTCGATATTCTTGAGGAAATTGAAAAACAGATTCCGGGATTTCCTATTGTGCTTCACGGAGCGTCGTCGGTACCACAGGAATATGTGGCTACTATCAATAAATATGGTGGTGCACTGAAGGATTCAATCGGTATTCCGGAAGAGCAATTGCGTCGTGCTGCTTCGTCGGCTGTTTGCAAAATCAACATCGACTCTGACGGCCGCTTAGCTATGACGGCTGCTGTACGCGAGGTAATGGCTACCAAACCGGGCGAATTTGACCCACGTAAGTACCTTGGCCCTGCCCGCGATGAACTGAAAAAGTTGTACTCGCACAAAACTGTAAACGTATTGGGAAGTGCCGGAAAAGCATAAGCTCATTGCGAAATAATGATATGACACTGACAGGTTGTTGCCCACTGAGGTAGCAACCTGTTATTTTTTTGGGCGCAGGGCGGCTGTAAGTGGAATTAGGTGGTTTTTTGACAAAGAGAAAAAATAATGTGTGGATTTGTTGAAAAATGTATTTTTTTTAATAGATTTGTAGCCAAAAGAAAATTACTTCTAAAAAAACAAGATAAACATGGACTACGACAAATTAAAAACGCTGCTTGAAATGCGCGACAAGGGAGATATTACCGAAGAGGAGTATCAGCGCGAAAAGGCCAAACTGATGGCCGAAGACGAACCTGCATCTGCTCAGGGAAAAAGTGCTACACAGAAACCGTTTTTCGGTCTGGAAGAAAACAACTACATCATGCTGATGCACCTGTCGCAGCTGGCAGGCTGGGTAGTGCCGCTGCTGGGGTATATATTGCCCATTGTTATGTGGATTACCAACAAGGAAAACAGCAGCAATGTGGATATGCACGGTAAAAATATTGTGAATTTTACCATCAGCTTTTTGATATATACTACCATTGCAGGCTTGCTTGTAATACTGCTGATAGGTATTCCGGCACTGATAGTTTTGGGTATTTTATGGCTGATATTCATCATTATGGCCACCATTAAAGCTGCTGCAGGCGAGTACTGGAAATACCCGATGACCATACAGTTTGTAAAATAAGCACAAAAAAAGGCTGCGTCAGACTGATTTGATAACGTAGGTAACAATACCCCATATTGTAAGGGTATTGCCGTCGTGCAGCAATAGGGGTTTGTATTTTTCGTTGGCCGGTACCAGCCACACACCCTCTTTGTTGATGCGGATGCGTTTTACGGTAAATTCGCCATCGATATAGCAAATGGCAATTTTGCCGTCGATGGGGTCGAGACTTTTGTCTACAATAAGCAAGTCGCCGTCAAAAATTCCGGCATCGCGCATAGAGTCGCCCTTGGCACGGGCATAGTACGTAGCCGATGGATGTTTGATCAGGTGGCGGTTGAGGTCGATAGAAGTATCGATAAAATCGGCAGCCGGCGAGGGAAACCCTGCCCGCACGCCCTCCATCAAAGGCAGTTTAAGCTCGGTGTCGGTGTGAGCCGAATAGATATCCAGATTTTCGGAACTATGCAAATGTAGTGCAGCCATATATAAAATATTGTTATCTTCAGAGTAAGGTTTTTCCCCGCGAGTGGGGAAAAACCTTTTTTTGTTTCAGGGGGTAAAGTTACAATTAAAAATAATTTACCAATCAGGTGGAGCCATAAAAATCATGTTGTAAAACATAACAATCCTGTATTGCGGGTTAAGTAAATATCCATATTTTTGTTGAAAATAAGTGTAATGCGAACACTTAAAATAAAAATAAGACTTTAATTGCTGATAATAAGATTATTGCAAGAAGCAGGAAAGATATATTGATTATAAAAAATACATAATAACACGATGTTAGAATCATTAAAGGAAAAAGTATTTCAGGCTAATCTGGATTTGGTAAAACACGGATTGGTAATTTTCACCTGGGGCAATGTAAGTGCCATCGACCGCGAAAGTGGCTTAGTGGTGATTAAGCCTTCGGGTGTATCGTACGACGATATGCGTGCCGAACACATGGTAGTGGTGGATTTGGATGGAAAGATAGTGGAAGGAAATCTGAAACCGTCATCCGATACAGCTACTCACCTTGTTCTTTATAAGGCATTCCCTGAAATTGGAGGAGTGGTACACACCCACTCTACCTATGCCACAGCCTGGGCACAAGCCGGATGCGATATACCGAACATCGGAACCACGCATGCCGATTATTTTTCGGAAGCCATTCCGTGTACGCGTATGATGACACAGGCCGAGATAGAAAGTGCTTACGAATTGGAAACAGGTAATGTGATTGTGGAACGTTTTGAAGGCATCAATCCTGTACATGTTCCCGGTGTATTGGTGTGCAATCACGGACCATTCTCGTGGGGAAAAGATGCGCACGATGCGGTTCACAATGCAGTAGTAATGGAACAATGTGCAAAGATGGCTTCAATCGCTTATCAGGTAAATCCGCAGCTCAAAATGAACGGACATCTGATTACTAAACATTTTATGCGCAAACACGGACCTAACGCTTATTACGGACAATAACCCCCAACCCCTAAAGGGGCTTTATGTAACTAAGTATTCACGTTACATAATTGAAGGGGGGAACAATACATCTTATTTCTTTTATTCTTTTTGGAATTAAGAGAAATTAAAAAATAGTAAAATGCAATACTAACTTCTCTGGCTCCCCTTTAGGGGCTGGGGGTAAATTTATTAAAATTATGATTTTTGATAATTACGAAGTTTGGTTCATTACCGGAGCACAACTTCTTTATGGTGGCGACGCAGTAGTAGCTGTAGATGCACACTCAAACGAAATGGTAAAAGGATTGAATGATTCAGGAAATCTTCCGGTAAAAGTAGTTTACAAAGGAACTGCAAATTCTTCGGCTGAAATTTCTGAAATTATGCGTGCTGCCAATGGTGATCCGAAATGTATCGGTATGATTACCTGGATGCACACTTTTTCTCCTGCTAAAATGTGGATTCATGGTTTGTTGGATTACAAAAAACCATTGCTTCACCTGCATACTCAATTTAACGAACAAATTCCATGGTCGGAAATTGACATGGACTACATGAACCTGAATCAGTCTGCTCATGGCGACCGTGAATTCGGTCACATCACCAGTCGTTTGCGCAAACCACGCAAAGTGGTGGTTGGATTCTGGAAAGATGCTTCAACCCATGCAAAAATCTCGAACTGGATGCGCGTTTGTGCAGGTTGGGCTGACTCACAGGACATGTTGATTATCCGTTTCGGAGACAATATGAATAACGTGGCAGTAACCGACGGTGATAAAGTGGAAGCTGAAATCCGTTTGGGTTATCATGTGGATAATGCTCCGATTGCCAAATTGGTTCCTTATGTTGAAGCAGTTACCGAAGCTGAAATTGATGCTTTGATTGCTGAATACGAAAAAATTTATGATTTTGCTGATGACTGTAAGAAAGGTGCGGAAAAACACATTTCAGTACGTCAGGCAGCTGCACAGGAAATCGGTTTGAAACGTTTCCTCGAAGATAAAGGAGCTAAAGGTTTCACAACCAGTTTCAACGAACTGGAAGGAATGAGCCAGTTGATGGGATTTGCTTCTCAACGTTTGATGGCTGAAGGTTACGGTTTTGGTGCCGAAGGTGACTGGAAAACAGCGGCTCTGGTTCGTACCATGTGGGTGATGGGTCAGGGACTTCCCGGTGGACAGTCATTCCTCGAAGATTATGTATTGAACTTCGATGGCGCAAACAGCTCTATCCTTCAATCGCACATGCTTGAAATCAATCCTCAGATTACAGGAACGAAACCACGTATCGAAGTTCATTTCCTTGGCATTGGAGATGCTGGAGTTTGTGCCCGTTTGGTGTTCCAGGCTCACAAAGGTGAAGGTATCGCTGCTACTATTGTGGACATGGGTAACCGTTTCCGCATGATTGTCAACGAAGTAGAAGTAATCGATCCTCAGCCGCTTCCGAAACTTCCTGTTGCATGTGCATTGTGGATTCCACAACCAAATCTTGAAATAGGTGCGGGTGCTTGGATTCTTGCAGGTGGAACTCACCACTCCAGTTTCTCATTTGCTATCACTACCGAAATGATGGAAGATTATGCAGAAATTGCTGATATCGAAATGTTGATTATCGATAAAGATACCAACATCCGTCAGTTCCGTCAGGATATCCGCAACAACGAAGTATATTACATGTTGAACAAAGCATTGAGATAATTTATCAATATGCCAATATGCTAATATGCCAATCATTGGCTCATTGGCATATTGGCAAATTAGCACATTAAAAAGAATGAAATACGTTATTGGATTAGATTACGGTAGCGACTCGGCACGTGCCGTGGTGGTGAATGCCGAAACAGGCGAGGAATTAGCTTCGTCGGTGAAATACTATCCCCGCTGGATGGAAGGTAAATACTGTGTCCCAACTGCCAATCAGTATCGTCAACATCCACAGGATTATATTGATGCTTTGGAATTTACAGTAAAAGATGCATTGAGTAAATGTCCTGCTGGTACAGCTGAAAATGTGGTAGGTATTGCTTTTGATACTACCGGAAGTACGCCTGTTTTTACAGATAAAGAAGGTACACCATTGGCTTTGTTGCCCGAATTTGCTGAAAACCCGAATGCCATGTTCGTGTTGTGGAAAGATCACACAGCGATAAAAGAAGCTCAGGAGATTAACGATCTGGCTGCCAAATGGGAAATTGATTACACTTCCTACGAAGGAGGTATTTATTCTTCGGAATGGTTCTGGGCAAAAGCATTACATGTTTTACGTGCCGATGAAAAAGTACGTGCAGCAGCTTATTCTCTTGTTGAACATTGCGATTGGTTACCCGGATTGTTGGTTGGAAAAACAAATCCGCACGAAATTTGCCGTAGCCGTTGCGCCTCAGGTCATAAAGCCATGTGGTTGGAACAATGGGGTGGACTTCCTTCTGAAGAATTCCTGACAGCACTTGATCCGCTTTTGGCTGGTTACCGCGATAGATTATATACCGATACTTGTCCGAGTGATAAAAGATCAGGTTACCTGACTGAAGAATGGGCAACGCGACTTGGCCTGACTACCAATGTAGCGGTAGCGGTTGGTGCTTTCGACTGTCACATGGGAGCTGTGGGTGCTGAAGTGAAACCGGGTGCGCTGGTACGCGTTATCGGAACATCAACCTGCGACATCATGGTATCGAGCTACGAAGAAATGGGCGACAAGCTGATTCCGGGTATCTGCGGACAAGTTGATGGTTCCGTTATTCCCGGTATGATTGGTTTGGAAGCCGGACAATCCGCTTTTGGCGATGTATATGCATGGTTCAAAAACGTGGTGGCATGGCCTGTTGTAAATGTTCTTGCCAAAACCACTTTGGTAGATGAAGCAACCAAACAAAAACTGATTGATGAAACGGTAGATCAGATTATACCGGCTCTTTCGATTGAAGCAGCAAAAGTCCCTGTATCAGAATCTACTATTCTGGCAACTGACTGGATGAATGGCCGCCGCACACCGGATGCTAATCAGTTGGTCAAAGGCACCATTACCGGGTTGAATCTGGGAAGTTCTGCTCCTTTGATTTTCCGTGCTTTAGTCGAAGCTACTGCTTATGGCTCAAAAGCTATTGTGGATCGCTTTATCGAAAACGGAGTGGAAATCAAAGAAATCATCGGAATTGGTGGTATCGCTTTGAAATCGCCATTCGTTATGCAAACTCTGGCCGATGTGCTGAATATGCCCATCAAAGTAGCTAAAGCCGAACAAGCCTGTGCATTTGGTACTGCTATGTTTGCAGCCGTAGCAGCAGGCGTATACACCAAAGTAGAAGACGCACAAGCCGCCATGGGACTTGGTTTTGCCAACGAGTTTTACCCCAATGCCGACAACCACAAGCTATACGCCCTGCTGTACAAAAAATATCAGGCCGTAGGCAAATTCACCGAAGAAAATCTCTTCAACCAATAAAAAACTGATTGTGAAATCAGCCATGTTTAAATAATTTTCATTTACAATAACTAAAACCGGGTACCAACAACAGTATCCGGTTTTTTTCATTCCTTCATTTTTTTGGGGGTGCCCCTCCTACGTCGGGTCGGGCTATCCGCTCCAAGTCCACCCGCTGCGGCATGGCCATCACCTGCGGCTCAGGCCACACCACCGCGGGTGTCCTTTCCGCTACTATCCCTCACCCACGCGGCGCCATAGGCATTTCCGTAATCCACCATACCTACAACGCTTCACCGCCCCGCACAATAATTTACAAACCAAACAAAAACCCACCCTCGCACCTTGTTCAGTAAAAAAACTTTATTAACTTTACAGCCATAATTTAAGAACTTTAAACCCAAAGAGCAGAACAAGCTGGTAACAAAGGGTAAGACCAACGGATAAGATAGAAGAATTTTGAATTAACTTATTGGATATGTGCACCAGTAGTATTTCTTGCATTAAAAAACAAACATAGTTGATATAGGTGCACATACACAGATGTTAGCAGCAGGTGTAAAAAACAAAACAGCATTTATAACAATAAAAACAAACAAAATATTCAATTAAAATGAATCCAAAAAGATTACCAATTTTAATAATAATCATTGCGATTTTACTATATATAGCTTATAATTATTTACCGGTCAAAAATACTGAAACTAAAAATCCTAATAAAAACACATTTATAGGAAATTGGGTTGGTGACAAATATGAGAATAATAGTTATGTGACCTGGATTCAGAAAAGACTTTCAGATGGGACTTATACAATCTTTTTTGTTACAATAAAAGGAGATACAATAATTAGAGATATTGAAACTGGGAAATGGTGGATAAAGGACGGTAAATATTATGAAATCTCACCAAATGCAAATACAGAGCCAAGCATTTACGATTATAAGATAATTACAAATGACAGCATAATGTTTAGTAGTGCTTCGTCAGATTATAAGTTCGTTGACAAAAGAATTGAAGAAAATAATTTTGACTCGACCTTAATAATTGAGCCCTCAAAAACAATTAATAATACAGAAAAAGAGATTAAGATTAAATACGACAAATTTGAATAAAATACACCTAACCACTAACACCCGCCTATGCGCACTTGTCTGGCTGAGCCCGACAAATCGGGACAAGCTGTGCACTTAGCAGCGGCTGACAGCGAACGCTGCCTCCGCCAGCTGGCGGACAAATGTTCATAGCTTCGGGCGTTAGTCAGAATTGTAAAAAAATATACAGCATATGAAAAGACACGCGAAATTGACAATTTTGGGACTGACATTTTTATTGTGTCAAACTTTTGGGCAAGGGTTTCAAAAACAGTTTTACGATCTGGTCTCAAAGAAGGACACTGTAGGGCAAATCGAGTTACTTCAAAGATGGGAGAAAACGGAAAAAGAAGACCCTGAATTATATGTTGCATACTTCAACTATTATGTAATGAAAAGCCAAACAGAGCAAATTACTTTGGGACAAAATCCAAAAGGTGAAAAGGTGCTTCAGATTATGAACACGGACACAACAAAAAAAGAACCTGTTGGCTATATTTATGGAGACACATATTACGACACGAAACTTTTAAACAAAGGATTTGGCTACATTAATCAGGGCATTGACAAATTTCCAACTCGACTTGATATGCGTTTTGGAAAGATTTATATGTTTGGAAAAACAGAAAATTATGAGAAATTCACCCAAGAAATCGTTAAAACGATTGACTTTTCAGCTGTAATCAAGAACAAATGGACTTGGACAGACAACAAACCAGTTGATGACCCGGAAAAATTCATGTTGAGTGCTGTGCAAGACTATGTATTTCAATTATATAACACTGAGAATGATGCTTTATTGGACAATATGAAAAGAATTGCTGAAACTGTTCTAAAGTATTATCCCAATCAGGTCGAAAGTTTGTCAAACCTTTCAATAGTTTACCTTCTCAAAAAAGAATATGATAAAGCTTTAGAACCATTATTAAAAGCAGAGAAGATAGACAACCAAGACTATATCGTATTGAGCAACATTGCTCAGGCATATAAACTAAAGGGTGACTATAAAAAAGCCATAGAATACTACGAACTGACAGTAAAACATGGGGACGATGCAGCGAAGAAGTATGCAAAAAGCCAAATTGAAGAACTGAAAAAGAAATAAAAATTACTGGCGCTAACACCCGCCTATGCGCACTTGTCTGGCTGACCCCGACAAATCGGGACAAGCTGTGCACTTAGCAGCGGCAATCGGGAACGGTCGCATTAGCTTCGCTGATCTTCGATTCACTTTGTCCGCCGCGACTGACAGCGAATACGCCCTCCGCCAGACAAGTGCCCATAGCCTCGGGCGTTAGGGTCTATAGTAAAAAAGGGAAAAGACGGATTTGTTGGCTGAAAATATTTGACAAACTGTCCGCTTTTACTCGGCTTTTTCACAATTCAGTAACAACGGAATTGCTGAATCTCGGCTTTTGCTTGGTGGGTAATCCATCGCAGATTTTCTAAGAGAAAGAATATGGCTTTTATTATTTCGACTTTGACGTATCACAACTATAAATTTACGAAACCCTGTATTAACTATTTGAAAAACAAGATATTATAAAATGAGACTATTTCTATCATTAATTTTGCCGACAATTATAATCTTGCTTCCATGTATTTTATTCGTAGTATTCAGACTAATAATAAAAACAAAAATTCTCGTAAATATCCTAATTGCCGGAGTATTACTTTTCATAGTAGGATTTTTTGTTCCCTGGATTGCTCTGGGTATTTCAATAAAAGGACTTATGATGGGAATGCCTGAAGGTGGTTGTGTTACAGGAGCTACAGTATTTTGCTTTTTTGGATATGCGATTAATCTAATAGGAATTCCAATGCTTGGATTAATATTCTTTATTTTGGAGAAAGTAAAAAAACGTTGAATTTATAATCGACAAAAATAACAGCAACTCAAAAACAACAGAACTACGACCGCCTAACACTCGTCTATGCCAGCCTGCGGTTAGGCAACTTGCCCCGTATTTATCGGGAGACTTCCGTTAGTACACATAAAAAAATAAGACAACATGAGAGTTTTTTTTATAGTAATTGTTTCAACTATTGTTCTCGGATTGATACTAAATAACGTAATAGATAATCCGAAATTTAGCAATCCAATTGAAGAAATTGAATATGCTCAAAAAACTGATAATGTCTATCTAGCCGAAAGGATATTCTTAAAGGAATTAGTTAATGGCAAACACAATATTGACCTTAATTATGGCTATGTTATAAATCATTTTAATATTCCAGAGAAAACCAAAGTTGGTAAGCATTCTTATAAATATCGTGACGATAATACAATATTTGATTATTACGAAAGATTGATTAATTCTAAAGACAGTGTTGATAATGATTTTGGATATTATTGTAAGGGTCTTATTTTTTTGTGCAAAAATGATTATTCTCAAGCAAATGTAAATTTTAAACTCGTAAAAAATCAGGAGCTAAAATATTTAAATAATTCGATTGGGAATATTTTTAAGAATTCAAATACAAATTGGGCAATTTCGTATTATGAGAAGGAGATTAGATTAAAAGGGAATATCAATGGTGCGGTGCAAAATCTTTCAGATGTTTTAATACGAATTAAAGACATAAAAAGATTTAAACAGTTATTAAGCAATAATGAAACCAAACAACACATTAGTTTAAGCAAGCAAAGAGAATATTATTATATCATCGGAGATTATAAAAGTTACATTTACACACTATGGTTAAAGTTTATTAATTCGATAGATAAGTATGGATTTTTAGGAGCATTGCTGATTGCTTTTATTTGGTTAATTTACTTGAGGTTTATTGATGTATTTGAGAAGGAAAAATGGTATAATATTGCTGTTCTTTTTTTAATAAGTTCAATATTTACATACTGTTCATTTTTTCTTTATGATTTGTACAATATTACTATGAATTTTGATTTAAACGGTGATTGGCTAAATGATTTATTGTATTGCATTTTTGGAATTGGATTTATTGAGGAAACAATAAAATTAGTACCATTTATCATTTTTCTAATTTTTACACGAGCAGTTAATGAGCCAATAGATTATGTTATTTATGCTTGTGTCGCTGCAATTGGATTTTCATTTACCGAAAATATCTTATACTTTCAAAATGATAGTTATAACATTATGCACGGTCGTGCTTTAGCGTCAGTAGTTGGACATATGTGTGATAGTTCCATTGTAGCCTATGGATTTATAATAAGCAGGTATAAAAATAAATCGCCTATGTTTTTTACTGTTTTATTTTGCTTGTTATTAGCTTCAATTGTTCATGGTTTGTATGATTTCTGGTTAATAAATGATGTAGTGAAGGTTTTTAATATATTTGCGATTGTAGTTTTGATCTCGAGTGTGTTTATTTGGAACTCGATAAAAAATAATGCTTTAAATAATTCCCCGTTTTATGATAAATCTAAAAAGTTAGAATCTGCAAGAATTTCTATATACTTGTTTATATCATTGAGTTTGGTTTTTATATTTGAGTATTTCATTATTTCTATAAATTATGGACCTTCTACCGGCAATAGATTACTGTTAAAATCGATTTTGTCAGGTACTTTTTTGATGATTTTTATGACAGGAAGATTGGCTCAATTCGAATTAAAAGCAGGAGTTTGGGATAATATAAAAATATGGAGTTCAAATAAAGAAAAATAATTATGTACGCTATCACACGGCCATAAAGTATTTCGATTTAATTGGTTTACCAAATATGGCATCCACTGGCAGAGTTCTTTTTGATTGATAGGTTTGCAGTTCCGAAACTCCAACAGTTCAGACCGTCAAACAGCGCAAAAACTAAAAATGATTTGCTGAGAATTGTATATTTGAAATTTTTCTCAGACCGAGGCACCAATAAATTAAGGAGCAGTTGGGTTTTTGCGCAACTTGTCCCGTCCAATCGGATCTACCTTCATTTAAATGAGTAAAAGTTGGCGGTGTGGTGTGATTTGTAGTCCCAGCGACGGCAGCGCGCAAGTTTCCATATCCGGCGCAGATAGTATATCTTATGAATAATCTTTCAATACAAGATTAATATTGAAATAATTTAATATTTTATTTTTTTAAAAATTACATTATGAAATGCTTTGATGAATTTTACATTATTACTTATTTTATACTTAAAAAACTTGGTAGAGATGAAGATGCTGCGAAATGGAGTGCTATGTTGCACACAGGTGCTATAACTGGTATTTCTTTAATAACTATTGTTGGAATTATTAGTGTTTTTAGTGCAAGAAATTTTGCAAACATTCTTTGGAACAACATTTTATACTCAATGCTTGCTTGGTTTTTTTGTTGTTTTTTGTTCTACTTAAGATATTTTGTTATTAAGTCAAATCTCACTGCAGATAAAAAATACAAAAAACTAAGAGAAAATAATTTTAAGAATAAAGTAATATGGTATCTCGTAATTAATGTTGTTATAGCTGTATTATTTGTTGCTTCTGCAATTATCAACAAGAATGTACATGGTTAGTATAAAGTCTACCAGCCTCCCACGCTGGCGCAGGTCTCCATATCTATGCGGAGGGTTATGCCTAACGGCACTATGATTCCCCAAAAATATAAATAATTTGTAAGTTCGTATTGATAATTAACAACAAAATACTAATGAACGGTAATAATAATGTGTCTGCTGATGACTGGAGAAGACACGGACAGGAACATTTTTTAAAGGGTGTATCTTTAATGTCAAGTAGATACTATCCATATAATGAAAATTGGGAACACGATCACTGCGAATTTTGTGGTAAAAAATTTTCTCTATGTACAAATGATTTGAATGAAGGATATTCTACAAAAGATGGTTATCATTGGATATGTAAAGAATGTTTTAACGACTTCAAGGATGAATTTGATTGGTATATTGAAAACAATAATAGCTCTCCTCTATCAGGAATGTAATCGAGAAAGGCCATTCGTTTATAACCCCCTGATAAGCGTAGTGTGTCAGAACAATGCGATGAGTTCGGAGTAGGCTCTGCCTACTTCGTGCTAAAACCAAGGCTTTGCCTTGCATATTCAGAAGCAGAAAAGATACAAGTTGTTGTGTCTTTTCTGTTAGAATAAAAGATTATATTTACAAACAAATATGGAAAGCAGGTGGCACATACCGATGTATTGGTGAGCTTCCCTTTTAGCTTTGACATAGCGAGACGCTATGCCAAACATCGGGAATATGAATATTTATAAGCTACGGCGAACTGGGGTGGTTTTATGACGAATTTGGTTTTCAATAAAAGAACAAAGTCAAAATATTTAAATTTATGAAATCAAAAATATTTATTGCAACATTGTTTTTTATACTTGGATTTATTGTTCATAGTTTTTTGATTACGAGAAAACAAAATAGAGAAAAGGAAAATTTTAATTTGTACACGACAAAAAGTATGAATGAACCCGTACATTCAATTGGTGAATTGAACGACTCTATTCTAAAAGCTGGAAGAAGAGATTATTATGAAGAGTTGCAAATATCTTATTTAGATAGAAACTCTTATGAGTTCCTTCCTTGGGCACTTCTTATGGCAAATAAATACAATGATACAGGTGCTTATTTAGATGTATATATTTGTCTGTTTGAGTTTAGCAATTTGTATGATTCAACAGGATTAGAGAGTTGGTCATTAGACAATTTAGATAAGAAAACACAAAAAATGGCAATTGAATATTTAATCAAAGCTGCAGAGAAAGGACATAATCAAGCTAAAGAAATTTTAGGTAGATATTATTTGGAAGGTAGATATATCGAAAAAAATATAGCATTAGGAAATAAATTAATAAAAGAATCAAAAAAACCCACGTGTAGGTTTAGGTGATATGATTGATAATAGTAATTGGGGAAAATCTAAAACAATAGAAATGTATGAAGGATTATATTAGAAGTAAATTCACAAAAGACACAATTTTTTGGAGTGTATTTGGATTAATTTTACCATTCCCTGTTGGAACTTATTATTTATATAAAATATTGATTGATTTTTTGTCAAACAATATTGCTAGCATTGGTGAAATATTACTATCTCTCTTATTTTTTTTAATTTTCATTTTTGTGTTGAATTATTTCAAAAACATTAGATGTTTAATAATCAGGAAAAATAAATTAAAGTATTATTCTATTTTAATGCCTTTTGGAAGAGTTGTTAATTTCGACAAGTATATTGGAAAAATTGAAACCTCTGAAACTGGAAGTGGTGGTAGTTATAAAGTAGTGTATTTTGTTGATAAAAACAATCGTACAACATTCAAAATAATGGGATTGCATTATAAAAAGTTTGGTGAAATAATCAATGCAATCCCATTAAGAACAATGGATTTTTCACCAACTACAATTCAGTATTTCAAACTCATGTTTTTTGAAAGAATAAAAATCACTGAAACTGGAGCAAATAAAGAAAACGAAAAAGGAGTAGGTAGCGCACAAAAGATTATCCAAATAGTTTCATTAATCGGAATTAGCTTGTTTGTTATTGGAATTATCGTTAAAACACTTACAAAATTCGGTTGAGCCTCCCACGCTGGCGCAGTTCTCCAGACCTGTGCCAAGCAGAGAAAAAGCGAAAATGAAATTAAAATAATTATATAGAATAAATGTCACGGGTCAGGAGACCCGCGCATGCATACGAACAAGGGAAGTAATAGAACACCAGGGAGTAATTTTCCACATGTTGAAATTCGAGATGAACATGGAACGCGTATTGATCCTTCTACATCTCAACCAACAACAAGAACTAATCCAAGTAATCATACAGAAATAGAATACGATATATAATAATTTTGAATATGGAAAATTATTTTGAATGGAAACATTTCAATGATATTTATCTTGAAGATAGTTATGTCTTAGAAATAATTGAATCAGACACCAATTTAGTTTTTAAAATGGAATTAGTTTTATTAGAAAACAATCCATTATACACTACCCCGTTACCTAATGAACAGTATTGTTACTATTTGGGTAAAATTGAGTTCCGTGAAACAGATATATTAATGTGGATTGATAAGAATAAGATTTCTCCTTCAATTGATTTAAATAATGAAATTGATTATGGAAATATTGATGCATTATACAAAGAGGGCGATATTTATTTTATTGAAGGTGATTTTGGTAAAATCTCACTTCGATGTAAAGAGCTTTCTTTGATTTATCTCTCTCTTTAGATGCAAAAAGAATTGAATATGGCAATGAAAATATTTTAAATAGACGAAACCCTGTTGGAGGAAGACCAGATTTAAGAAATATACCTGTAGAAACAGGCAGAACGTTTAATTTAGAATAAAATAAAAGTGTTATGGCAAATGAAATAATGGAAATCAATGGATTTAAAGTTAGAAAATCAAACTGGGGTAAACTATTGATATTAGATTACAATAAAATAAATGACTCCTTGGAGTTTATGAAAAAACATAAAATTACAGGGATACATATAAATTACACTGCGAATAACAATAGGACTCTTGAGGATGTCTATTTTTTAGAGGCTTTTGATTTTCTAGAGAAAGTTGAAATTATATTCACCTCAGTAGATGATTTCACTGGAATTTACAAATTACCAAACCTGAAATCATTATATTTAGGTGATATTACGAAGAAAGAAATTGATTTTACTAAATTGCCAAATCTGGAAGAATGTTTGTTTCAATGGAGAAATAATGTAAAGGGATTTTTCGATCTTAGAAAACTTAAAAAACTAACGGTTTTCAAATATAGTAATAAAACTCTTGAAGGGTTCAATAGATTTACAACGCTTACAGAGCTTAATGTTTTTAATTCGTTCTCCATTGCATCCCTTAAAGGAATTGGTGGATTGAAAATATCAAAACTAAATTTAGGATTATTACCAAAGCTGGAGTCTCTGGATTATATTGACCAATTGTCCGAATCCCTTAAAGAAATTGAATTAGATACATGTAAAAAAATAAAATCTATAGAAATTATTAGTAAACTTCCAAATTTAGAGATATTTAATGCTTATAATTGTGGAGAAATTGATTCAATCAACTCAATTCGAACTCTTAAAAAGTTAAAAGGAATCTGTGTGGGGTTCACTGTACTTGATGGTGATATGTCACCATGTATAGGGCTTAAAAATGTAACATTTGTCAACAAAAAGCATTATTCTCATACATTAAACGAAATAAGAACTCTTAACGGAGAACCATTACCCTATTCAACGTAATATAAATTCCCCCACGCTGGCGCAGGTCTCCAGACCTCTGCCAAACAAAGAAAAAGCGAAAATGAAATTAAAATAATTGTATAGAATAAATGTCACACGTCAGGAGGCCCGCGCCAGCGTACGTAGGTTGTAAAAATGCAAATGGCTCGGCGAAGCGTTTTTCGATTCGTTTCCGAAAGCCGTCACGGTAGGGTCGGGTCTATTCAATAAAGCTCCGTCTTTCTTCGAAAAACGAATGGCAATGTTCAAAATGTCATTGGCAACTTTCATTAAGCCTTTGGCACTTATCAATAAGCCTTTGGCAATGTTCAATAAACCCTTGGCATTTATCAAAAAGCCTTTGGCAATGTTCAGAATGTCTTTGGCTAAATCAAATATATCAATGGCACTCTTGAGAATGCCTTTGGCAAAACCATTAAAAGCTTTTTCTTCAATATGCCTTAATGCTACGGACTATCTCTTAACCCATTTCCTGACTGCACTTTCGCCTTGAGCATTGTATAGCTTCAGCAGATAAATAGATGGGTTTAATGCCGATACATAAATGGTATTGTCGTCATTCAGGTTCCCAACAAGCAGTTTCTTGCCTGTCAGGTCGGTAATCTCGTAGCTACCAAACCTTTGGTTCGATGCAACAATCCTAATCCTGTCGGTTGCCGGATTCGGATAAACCACTACCTGCCATTCCACGCTTACTTCCCGGTTGTCCGTTGTTAGCCTTGTGGCAGCAGTCCAGTTGGCAGCCACGCTGTTATCTGCACTAAGGTCGGTTAGTTGCAAAAAAGCCCCATTCCCGTCAGCCTCAGTCAGCCAGGGTGCCGCGTCCGAATATTCTACCTGATCTATTATATTCCCGTAAGCATCAACCAGCATTAAGTTCTCCGAGTGGTTCGATAAGTTTCGGGCATATTGCCCAAAAGCATCTATCCCGTAATAGGCTTTAAATAAAACCGAGTCGCTGGCTAAGAATATCTTTTGGTGTGCCAACAGCGATTTCTGATACGGAAAACGGTAAGTAAGCCCTAACTCACGAAAATAGATACCCGTCAGGTCGGCCGTTTTATCGCTGTTGTTGGTAATTTCGATAAATTCCAGTTTATCTTCCATATCAGGATCGGTGGTTGTAGGGTGGTAATTAATTTTCGATATTACCAATTGAGGCACCGACACATTACTACAGTCCACAGTAGAGGTGAGTTGCGTATTCATCCACGCTATTCGCTGGTTCATAAACGTTTGCAGGCTGGCTATCGCCTCTTGCTGACCGGGGTAAACCGACCACAGTTGCGCATCGCGGGCAGCCGCCTCCGACGTAACGGCAGCTATCGCATTTATTCGCTCCATCACCGAACTTGCATTCAGCTGCTTACCGGTAGCATTCAGCTCTTTCCATCTTTTGGTAAAGTAGCATTTGAATATAGCGTTGGCAAACAAATTTCTGAAAAACCTCGGACCCCAGTTATCAGCATTCTGAAACTGCCATTGGTTGGTCACACTCCTGTTTGGCCACCCAAAAGGGTCAATCCCAAAAGTCAGATTAAAATCCCAAACAGGCCCGGCTCTTAGTTTCCCTTTTCGGTCTTTATGCCAATAGGTACTTATCTGGTAGCCATCGCAGTTCGATGTAAACTCGTTTATAAGCATAAAATCAATAAAAGTAGGAACGTCTATCACGTTAGGATAGCCCGTTGTAACCGACGAAAACGACGATCGGCTTTGCAGGTTATCAAACACACTCTTGATATAGCTCCCCTGCGCCGAAGTAATATCGGCCGGTTTCGGATAATCGTAGATAAACTCAACAGCCTCGTTATTTACGTTGTCATAATACTTCCAGGCCACAGGGTCGCCACCCGTAGTTTTATCAGCCTTTATTATATATCCCCCCGTAATGTCGGGGTATGCGTTGTCCGTAGATTCAATTTTTGTAATATCCACTCTGTTTTTATCCACCTTTATTTTTTCGCCCAAAGCATAAAGCCCTTTGTATACCCCGTTTATAACCACCTCGCAATATCTGCTGTGCGGAGCCCAGTGACCCAGGTCGTTGGTTATACCATAAGCAATCATGTCGCGCATATACGTAGCATCGTAGGCAAACGAGTTCAACACCCAATCGTTCTCCTCAGGCATACCTAAGAGGCTAACCGAATTTTTCGTTTTCAGGTCAGAACTATAAGTTGTAAATCCATAAGGCTTTTTCTCGAAATACCATTGCGACGACGAACCTCTCTTTTCTATCATAATCTTACCATAGTAGTTCTGGTATAGGCCGTTACCCGCATCAGTCAAATAATTACGGCTACCATCCTCATGGTAAATAATCGTCATCGTAGCCGGTACTTTAGGCTCGTCAGGTATCACATACGGGTTATTCGTCGATGGATCTACGTCGGTGGCAATCACCACAATAGGCAGGTTGCTACTTGTGAACGTTTGGCTATAAGCGCCACACATACAAAAGCAAGCAAACAAAAACAAGGCGAGGTGTTTCATCAGATATTAAGATTAAGCAACGCACAAAGATATAAAGATTTAAGCTTCCTCCCAACCCCCCGCACAACTTTACAACTCCCCCAATCCCTCAATCCTTCAATCCTTCAATCTCTTGGGGGTGCCCCTCCTACGTCGGGTCGGGCTATCCGCTCCAAGTCCACCCGCTGCGGCATGGCCATCGCCTGCGGCTCAGGCCACACCGCCGCGTGCGTCCTTTCCGCTACTATCCCTCACCCACGCGGCGCCACGGGCATTTCCGTAATCCACCCTATCCATACCGCTTCACCGCCCTAAGCCACCATCCCATCTCCCTGACAACAAACCACATACACCCCACACAATAATTCGCAATCCAAACAAAAAACCATCTTCACACCTTGTTCAGTAAAAAAACTTTATTAACTTTACGGCTATGATTTAAGGAGTTTAATCCAGAGAGCAGAAGAAGCCTTAAAAGGCAATATGAACACAGCAACTATTCCACTGAAATAGATGGTACAGTTACAACATAAGGATTTGAAACGGATAAAAAACTGTTGGGTTAGTTTGATAATTAATAAATTGGATATGTGCATTAAGCGCATTCTCTGTTAATTAACTCGTTTGACTAAAAATCAATAATATAGAACACACATCAACAAACCTAAACACAAAATAAGTGTGACAGCGTTGCGCATACACAGATCTTAGCTGTCATAATAAAAAAAGACATGAAAAAATTTATTTTTAACGCATCATTTTTGGTTATTCTTACTTCAAACTGTTTTAGTCTAAAACAAACTAAAGACACCATTTGCTTAAGTGATACTTTAACTATATAGGTAAAATATAAAAATAAAAAACATGAAAAAATTATTTCTTACTCTCTTATTGATTATTTTGACCATTAAAGTTAGTGGTCATGAATTTAATTTTAAGCCAAGTATTGTTGGCATTGACTCTGTTGTAGAAGTCGACGGAATGAATTTTTTTAAATATTTAGCAATGAATATAACATATCCTGTAGATGCTCAAATTAATGAAATCGTTGGAATTTATATTGGAAGAATTAGGCTTGATCCAAAAGGAAATCTTATTGAAGTTTCTACTATCAATTCAATTTCTAAATCTATCGACGAAGGATTTGTTAAGCTAATAAATGAAACATGGAGAAGTCATAAAGTCTCAATTTACAATATATCTGATACAACTGATTTTATTATTCCTGTAAAATATATGTTGAGTTCTGGCTATATGCAACCAGAAATTGAGTACTTTGTGAATTATGAACAGAAACCCAAATTCCTTTCAGATGAGGTAAGAGTTGTTGGATTTAATTCAGATGGGACAGTATCACAAACAAAAGATATGACATTTATAAATAAAGCAAATAATTTATACAAAGCGGGAAAATATAAGAGATCTATTAAATACCTTAATAAATTAATTAATAGAAATCCATACAGTGAAGATTTGCTTTGTATGAGAGCTAATGCCTATAAAAATATAAATGAGACAATTAATGCCTGTAGGGATTATCAATATTTAAAATACTTTCTAAAAAGCACTAAATTGAAAGGTCTAACTCAATGTGAATAAAACACTTTGCCTAATGTCGTATTATTTATTGGCCAACTGCGTCCCGGCAAATCAGGACAAACAGAGCATTTCGACAGTCCCGATAGGAATCGGGGGTTCTCGCATTAGCTGCGCTGATCTTCGATTCACTTTGTCCGCTGCGGCTGACAGTGAACGCAGCCTCCGCCAGCTGGCGGACAAATGCCCATAGCCTCGGTCGTTAGCGGGCAGCTATAAAAAGAAAAAAGACGACAAAAGTTTCAATATATAGAAACATTATCTATCTTTGTACGTTATAACTTTAAACCAATTTCATGAGATATTTCGAAACCAAATTCTTAAATGAAGCTGAAGATTTTTTAGATAAACTCGACCCAAAAACGACAAGGAAAATACTTTACAACATTGATCATGCAGAACTAACGAATGACCCGAAACTTTTTAAAAAACTTCAAAATGACATTTGGGAATTTCGGACAAAATTTGCCGGACTTCAAATAAGACTTCTTGCTTTTTGGGACAAAACAGACAACAAAGAAACCTTAGTTATTGCAACACATGGTTTCATTAAAAAAGTTGACAAAGTACCAAGCAAAGATATTGAACGTGCAGTTCGACTAAAAGACAATTATTTCAACAACAAACTAAAAAAGTAAAAACATGGAAACTAAAGAAATAAAAACAAAAAGTCTTTCCGAAATGAAAGATAAATATATCGGAAAAACAGGGACAAAAGAAAGAGAAGAATACGAATACGAACTTAGAATGGACGTTTTGGGCAAAATGATTAAAACGGCAAGGCAGGAACGACATTTAACTCAAGAAGAATTGGGAAAATTAATTGGTGTTCAAAAATCTCAAATATCAAAACTAGAAAACAGTGCTAACAGCGCAACAATCGATACAGTAATTAAAGTATTCAAAGCACTAAAAGCTGAAATAAATTTCAAGGTTAAAATCGAAGACAACTTTGTAGAACTCGCCTGACAAATAGCCGACCCCCTAACACCCGCCTATAGTCATTGGCTGGCTGCCCCCCCCGGCAAATCAGGACAAACAGAGCATTTCAGCAGTCCCGATAGGAATCGGAAGTTCTCGCATTAGCTACGCTGATTTTCAATTCACCTTGTCCGCCGCGGCTGACAGTGAACGCGAATAATATAGTAAGTGGTATTTATATAATATACAAAATGAAATACATTCTTCTTTTTACATTTTTTTTATGCGTAGAATATTGTTCAGCGCAAATTAATATGAGTGACAAGCAAAGGCTTATTGTCACTACTGACCTTGGCGGAACAGATCCCGATGATACCCAATCCATGATTCACCTTTTGGTTTGTTCCAATGCAATAGACATTGAAGGGCTTGTAAGCTCACAGGTCTGGATGGACGACCCAAACAAGACCACTAAGATAATTGAGGTTATCAATTGGTATCAAGAAGTATTACCCCGCTTGAAAAAACAAGCAATGGGTTATCCGGATGCAGAGTATTTAAGGTCAATCACAATGCAAGGACAAGGAAAATCCAATATGTCTGGTGTGGGAGAAGGCAAAGACTCGCCGGGGTCAGAATTGATAATTTCAGCAATAGACAAGAAGGGGGACAAGCGCCCAGTATGGATTGCCGGATGGGGAGGCATGAATACTGTGGCACAAGCTCTCTGGAAAATAAAGAATACAAGAAGTAAAAAAGCATTAAACGCATTCGTAAAGAAAATACGAATCTATGATGTGCTTGGACAAGATGATGCAGGTGCATGGATTGTGAAAAACTTTCCTGATATTGTATACATACGCAACAAAGAAATCTATGGATGGGCTCCATCTGACGATTGGACGAAGAACAACGTACAGAATCGTATGCCTTTAGGGAGTCATTACCCAAATAGAATTTGGGCAACAGAAGGCGACACTCCTTCATTTCTTTATGTTTATGCCAATGGTTTAAACGTACCGGAACACATCGACTTCGGAGGTTGGGGAGGACGATTCTCCACAAACAAGGTAAGTGGTATACGCGGTATGGATTTTATTGTTAAAAGTGGTAAGAATGAAAGCCAATATGACCCTTATTATATGTATGGCAGTACAAAAGAGGGTATTGCAGCCATAAAGAAATGGGAACAACAAATCTGGAATAATTTTGCAGCTCGTATGTTATGGACTACAACAGATGATTATTCTGCTGTAAACCATCACCCGGTAGCCAATGTAAATGGTGATAGTTCCTTAAAATGTTTATACAAAAGAGCTAAAGCTGGAAATACCTTAATTTTTGATGCTACTGAATCAAAAGACCCTGATGGAAATCAATTAGATTATAAATGGTTTGTTTATAATGACCCAAGTACATATAAAGGTGCAATAACTATAGAAGAGAATTCTTTCCCTAAATGCAAAATACTTGTACCTACTGATGCCGCAGGTACGACAATACATCTTATTTTAGAAATAACCGACAAAGGTATTCCGGCATTGACTGTATATAGACGAATTGTAATAAATGTGGACAAAGAAGAATAGCAAAATACCAGCCCATAACACACGCTCTTAGCATTTATTGCCCACCCCCCGGCAAACCAGAACAAGCTGTGCAACTTGCGGGCTTTGCTCCCGCATTAGCTACGCTGATTTTCAATTAGCTTCGCTGATCTTCGATTCACTTTGTCCGCCGAGGCTGACAGTGAACGCTCCCTCCGCCAGATGGCGGACAAAGTCTGGGTTGTTAGCGGTTATTGTTGTATAAAAAACGAAAACTTACAGTATAAATGAAAAATGCGATTATAATTGGAGCAACTTCCGGAATAGGAAAAGAACTGGCAAGATTACTTGCTGACTACGGATTTAAAGTTGGAATAACCGGCAGACGAACTGAATTACTCGAAAGTTTGAAAGCGGAAAATCCTGACTCCTATTTCATAAAGACTTTTGACGTGAAAGACACAAAAGTTGTGGAAGAGAAATTGCTGGAACTAACGTCTGAACTTGGCGGACTCGACTTACTTGTTTTGAGCTCCGGAACAGGAGAAATCAACAACAAGTTAGATTTTGAAATTGAATTTCGTACAATTGAAACAAATGTAATTGGGTGGACTTTCATAGCTGACTGGGCTTACAAATTCTTTGAGAAACAGAAATATGGACATTTGATTGCAATAAGTTCTATCGGTGGACTTCGTGGAAACAGGCAATCCACGTCTTATAATGCGACAAAAGCATATCAAATCAATTATTTGGAAGGATTAAGACAGAAAGCGACTAAGCTCAAAGAACAAGTTTATATTACAGACATTCGTCCGGGACTTGTTAATACCGAAATGGCAAAAGGCGAAGGGCTTTTTTGGGTAATGCCTGTTGAAAAGGCTGCCCAACAAATTTATGAAGCGATAAAAAAGAAAAAGAGAATTGCATATGTAACAAAAAGATGGAAGCTTATTGCGGCAATTATAAAACGAATTCCGGGACGACTCTATGACAGCATGTAACGAAAAGAAAACAACAAACCGCTAACACCTGCCTGTGTTCGCAGCCGCGGCCTACAAATGCCTACTGTTTTCGGTCGTCAACAGCATGCCGAACAAAAACAAAGCAACACAGAAGATATTAAAGCCAGGAAGATATGGTAAAAAAAGTAAATATACCCACTCATAAACATATTGCGGATAATAAAAACATAAACTTTTTATTGTACCATATCACTGACAGCGACGTACAGAATATATCCGATAACGAAAAGTTCTCGGCTTTGAATTATGACCATAAAGATGATTATTTTGTGTTTTTCCTGTTGCAGGAAGGAACCATAAAAGGCCGAATCGATTTCAAAGAGATTGAAATTAACGAACGTACGATTTTTTGCACCATACCCGGACAAGTACATTCGATTACAGAAATTTCCGATATTAAAGGCTGGGTGTTAGTTGTTGATACTGTGTTTGTGAAAAACGAATACAAAGAAATTTTCAACAGATTACCTTTTCTGAATATAAATCCCCGCCCAAGTCAGGCAGAATTGGATGAATTGTTGCTGTGCATTTCACTTGTAAATAAAAAACAGGCACAAACCAACGAGTTGGCTGGTCAAAATATTCTACACGATTTAGTATCCGCTTATATCGGCATCATGGCGGAAATATATCAAAAAAGTTTTCCGGTCGTGAAAAACAATCGATATATGGAAATCACTTCTCAGTTCAAAACCATATTGACGGCAAATTACCAAACCATGAAGCGTCCAAATCAGTATGCTTCCCGGATGCATATTTCTTCTATTTATCTGAACGAAGCTGTAAAAAACACGACCGGTTTTTCGGTAAGCGGCTGCATTCAAAACGAAATCATTCTCCAGGCTAAGCGTTTGTTGTATTATACCGACTTGCCTATAAAAGAAATTGCACTCAAACTCGGCTATGACGATTGGGCTTATTTTACGCGCCTGTTTACAAAATCCACCCAGCTTACCCCAAGCCAGTTCCGAAAGACCAACCTTAAATAGTCCAATTTATACCCAGCTCTATCCATTTCCCGCATCCTTAAAGGTCAGTACATTTGCAAAAAAAACAATGCCCAACAATGAGCATTGCTTTACCAACGAAATATTGCAAATGAAACGAGCATGAATACGAGTATTCACCAAAGACAGTGAAAATTTGACATGCGAGTTCCATACGACCTTTAAAAAACAATTATTTACGCATGAAAATTATCATAATTTCAAGCCTGGTTCTTGTCATTTTATTTATTATAAAAGAAATCTTCCGCAAAAAAAATAAAGCCACTAAAATGCTTTATCTTAATCAGGAAAGATGTACCGGATGCGGTGCTTGCCTGAAAAAATGTCGTCGTAACGTATTGGCTATTACGGATAATAAAAGCAGAAAGCTTATCGAAATTCAGAACCCTATAAACTGTACTGTCTGTAACGATTGTGTCCGCGCCTGCAAATTTAAAGCATTATCATTGGTAGATAAACCCATTAAATAATTCATCGAAATGGATAACTCTATTACACTCAGCAAAACCGAAAACGGAATTTGTGCTTTCATCGTATGTTTGTTTGACGACTTAGGAATACCCGCCAACGAACAAATTATCCTTTGGAAAATGGTCAAAGATACAATTAGTTGCAAAGAGCTGATGTATTACTTGTTAAAAGTAAAGGAGATGATAAAAAAATGAAAAGACTATTTCAATCTAAAAAGGCCAAAATAATTATTGATATTTTATTGTTTACAGGAATTGCGGGACTTGGCGGCACAGGCAAAACATGGAGCTCTCCTCACTGCATTGGTGCATCAATATGGCTTGTGCTAATGCTGATACACATTGCACAACATTGGAGGCATACCAAATCCTTCACACGTTGGAGCGTGATTCGAAAAAACAAGATAACTGCGCTGACGATTTTCGCTTACGCATTAATGTTGTCGAGTGTACTATTGTTCGTTTTTGATTTTAAGGACTCATTCATAGCATTTCATCACGTTGCCGGACGGCTTTTCCTACTCATAATTACCCTACACGTTATAGATAAATTCAAGCGACTTAAGTCTTTGTTCAGGAAAAATTAGTTGATATACTAAAGTGCGTTTTGATAGAAACAAACAACAGGACAATGTGAGGTTTTTTATATCTTTTCTGCTTTGCATAGTTTCCGTTTGCAGGAAATTATTACGAGACTGAAAGCGTTTTTTGTCAGATCTGCCGAAACGCTTATATCTGCATTATCTGTCAGCCGGTTGATTCCTATAAGTATTGGCAGTTTCAACTCTTTTATTCTAATTGCCCCGCTCAGCAGTAACAATATAAACAAGGTGTATGTGGATGAATAGTGCGTACGTCTGCTATCGCACATAAGCAACTGTCTGTTCACCTTAACAGGTACCTGTTAAGGTATTAAACAGGTACCTATTAAATGACTTAACAGGTACCTGTTAAGGTGCCAGTTCAACGTTATCCAGCCTGCCAATGGACATACGTGCGTTAGCGGTTCGGTGTTTGTTTGTCAGTCTTATAATAATTCGTTGCGTTATTTTTCCTTATTAACGCTATTAGGTCGTCTAGTGCAAATTTTTCTCTTTCAAATACGATAAATCTTATTAAATTTTCAACATCCTTTATTGGGTAAAATAAATACATTGTTTTCTTATGACTGAAAATTCTTATTTCAGGATTTATAGATTCAATGTAGGCTTTAAAAATCGGAAATTCAGAGAATACTAATTCAGATAAATAAATATCGGTTTTATTGTCTGTTATAGCAACTAGTTTTTTCTCTTGCATGTTTAATAGATAAATGCTAGTCGATAAAGGAACATCCTTAGTGTATAGATTTTCGTAGTTATCAACTCTATTCGAGTTTATATATTTTTTTGAATCAGATATAAACCGTTTTATCTGTCTCTTGTCATAAATGACATAGATAATAACAACTACAATTATTAAGATTGGAAATTTAAGCATTTTGAAAGATTGAGTTATGTTAAGTTGTTCGTTATTTAATAAACTCAGTTTCTATGTTTCTTTGTTGAATATGTCTGCAAGTTCAATCACTTAAAATCATTCGATCTAATTCCAGAATATTTTCCTACAAGATTCAGTTTACACCAAACTCTTTTTATTTTTTTACACTTACTGCTAACGACCGAGGCTATGGGTATTTGTCCGCCAGCTGGCGGAGGCTGCGTTCACTGTCAGCCGCGGCGGACAAGGTGAATTGAAAATCAGCGAAGCTAATTGAAAATCAGCGAAGCTAATGCGGGCGCTCCCGACTCCTATCGGGACTGTCGAAATGCACAGAACTAAAATAATATACTCTCCACAGTTCATTGTTTTTTTCTTTCAAAACGCACTTCAACTGTCTTAACGAACAAAAAAGCAATGGACTGTGACTGCTTTGCCATATTATAAAAAGCTACTGCATGATGTTTGAGAATAAACACTTTCTTGCTGTGTTTTTTTTGCTTTTTGGGCGATTAGTATTTAATGGTTAATCAAGTTCAAAGTCTTTCGAATTATTTTGTGATTCAAGTCGTTTTTTATTTTGCTCAATAGTTGCATGAAGTTTTTGTTTTAGTATTTTTTTGTCAGGTAAATCTGTTAGATATTCTGCTATTTTTATTCCTGCATTTTCAAGTTGCAACAATTCAACTTGCTCGTTATTTCCCTCTGCACAAAGTATTAAACCCAATGGGGTTTCTTCACCCGATTGCATATCATATTTTTCAAGCCAACGTAGGTATAGTTCCATTTGTCCTTTGTAAGCAGATTTAAATTTGCCTAATTTTAAATCAATAGCTACCAATCTTTTCAATTTCCTATGGTAGAATAGTAAGTCAAGTTTAAAATCTTCACCATCAATAATCATTCTCTTTTGCCTTTCAACAAAAGTAAATCCGCTTCCAAGTTCTAAAATAAATTGTTCAATTTCACGCAGGATTGCATCTTCAAGAGTTTTTTCCGAATATGTGTCTTTCAAACCTGTAAAGTCAAGAAAATAAGGGTCTTTAAAAACTAAATCCGGCGTTAAGCTGTCAGTTTCTTTTAGTGCTTTTAGCTCTTCTCTTATTAAGTCATCTGGTTTCTTACTTAGTGCAGTACGTTCAAAAAGCATACTGTCAATTTTATCTCGAAGAGTTTTTACATTCCAACCCTCAATACGGCACATTTGCGTGTAAAAATCACGTTGCAATTCATCTTTTATTGGAATTAATGCAATAAAATGTGTCCAACTCAATTGTCGTATCAGCGATACGACAATTTGTTCGTCGTTAAAAACTTGAGCAAATTGCATCATTCTACGCAGATTCTTTTCTTCAAAACTTCGACCATACTCAACTGTCAATTGTCGTGCTACGGATACGACAATTTGTTTTCCATATTTAGCACGTTGATTAGCAAGAATTTCATTGTTTATTCGTTTGCCCACATTCCAATAAGTTAAAGTCATGGTGGTATTAGCGGCATAAGCCAATTGATTTTTGCCTTTCTCAATTAAAGCAACTAAATCATTTATCAAAAGAATACTTGATTTTTCAATTTCCATAAATTTTATTTTTGAATATGGGTTAAATATTGTTCATTAAAAGAACAAAGTTACCAAGATATTTCTTTAACGCTCCACAGTTCTTTTTTTTCTTTTTATGATTTGTCTGTTTTGATACACTGCTTTTGTCTTATTTTTTCGGCTTGCTGCCAACATCCGTGTATGTACACTTATATCGACTATGTTTGTTTTTAGATACAAGAAATACTACAGGTGCACATATCCAACTTGTTAATTCAAAATTCTTCTATCTTATCCGTTGGTCTTACCCTTTGTTTCCGGCTTCTTCGGCTCTACGGGTTTAATGTTCTTAATTTCTGCTGTAAAGTTAATAAAGTTTTTTTACTGAACAAGGTGTGAGGATGGGTTTTGTTTGGTTTGCGAATTATTGTGTGGGGTGTATGTGGTTTGTTGTCAGGGTGATGGGGATGGTGGCTTAGGGCGGTGGTGTGGCATGGGTACGGTGGATTGCGCTAATGCCTGTGGCGCTGCGTGGGTGAGGGATAGTAGCGGAAAGGACGCACGCGGTGGTGTGGCCTGAGCCGCAGGCGATGGCCATGCCGGAGCGGGTGGACTTGGAGCGGATAGCCCGACCCGACGTAGGAGGGGCACCCCCAAGAGATTGAGGGATTGAGGGATTGAGGGACTGTGGGGTTGAACTAAAAAACGGTATCAATCGGGTTGATTGATACCGTTTTTTGTACGTGTTATGCCCGGAGGGCGGGGTTGTTTGCTGCTGTATGGCCGTTTAAAGGTTGTGCAGGGTTACATGTCCCATTGCTCGCAGGAGTTTACCAAGTCGTCAAAGGATTTGATTTTTGATTTGGCTTGTACTTCGGCTATCTGATTTTCGACGGCTTCGTCGTAACTTTCGGCTGCTACGTCGCGGATAACTCCTAAGGCTACCGGAAATTCGGGGCCTTCCATCATGGCTAACTTGAGCTGTAATGTAGCGTCATCGCAGTGTGCATCGTGTACGAGGATGTCGGCTTCGGTTATTCCGTTTTCGCCAAGGGTTACTACTTTCAGGTTAAAGCCATCGAGCACAAGTCCTTTGTCGCTGTTTTTTCCAAAAATCATGGGTTTGCCATGTTCCAGAATAACGACGCGGTCGTAGCGGGTTTCTTTTTCGGATAGCCAACTGTGTGCGCCGTCGTTGAAGATAACGCAGTTGACAAGGCACTCTACCACCGATGTTCCCTGGTGACGGGCAGCGGCTATCATGGTCATTTGCGACGATTTGAGATCGACATCGAGTATGCGACCGAAGAATGTGCCACGCGAACCGAAGGTAAGTTCGGCCGGGCGGAAGGGACGTTCTACCGTGCCGTAAGGCGATGATTTGGTTACGTAGCCTTTTTTGGTTGTTGGTGAATATTGGCCTTTGGTAAGTCCGTAAATCTGATTGTTGAACAGCAATACGTTGATATCCACGTTGCGTCGTACGCTGTGAATAAAGTGATTGCCGCCAATGGCCAAGCAGTCGCCATCGCCTGTAATTTGCCATACGGCCAGCTTGGGGTTGGCAACTTTTACACCGGTGGCCACGGCAGCTCCGCGTCCGTGTATGGTGTGAAAGCCGTAGCCCGAAGTGTAATAAGGCAAACGTGATGAACAACCGATACCAGAGATAACGGCCATTTGATGTGGCGCTACTCCAATTTCGGCCATAGCTTTCTGCAGGGTGTTGAGCACGGCATAATCGCCGCAACCGGGACACCAGCGAACGTACTGATCGCTTTTAAAATCTTTAGCAGTATATTGTAATGTGGTAGTTTCCATACTCCAAAATTTTTTGTCTGAATTACTTCAGCAGTTCTTTAAAATCTTCTTCAAGTTCGGCTACCGTAAATGGTTGCCCCTGAACTTTGTTGTACTGTAAATACTCTCCGGGCACTTTTGACCGCAGGTAAGTGGCAAACTGTCCGCTGTTGAGCTCGCAAACCACTACTTTTTTGTAACGCTTAATTACTTCGGCAGTGTTTTTGGGTAGCGGGTTGATATAGCTGAAATGTGCTAATGCTACTTTGTGTCCTTGCTTGTTGAGCGACGAAACGGCCGTCATCAGGTGTCCGTGTGTAGAGCCCCAGCTAATAACCAGCATTTCGGCATCGGGGTCGCCTTCTACCTGTAGTTCAGGAATGATATGGCTGATGTAATCAATTTTTTCCTGACGGGTGGCTACCATTTTCTCGTGGTTCAGAGGATCGGACGAGATGGCTCCGGTAATGTAATCTTTTTCGAGGCCTCCGTTGCGATGTCCGAAACCTTCCATGCCCGGGATACTCCAGTAGCGGGCTTTGGTTATTTCGTTGCGGGTGGTTACTTTTACGTCCACCATATCCGGCTGTACAAAATTAGGTTTAATATCGGGCAACTGAGCCAGTTTAGGCAGTTTCCATAACGAGGTACCATTGCCAATAAAGGCATCGGTAAGCAGTATTACGGGAGTCATATGCTCAAGTGCAATTTTGGAAGCCATATAAGCATAGTGAAAGCAATCAGCCGGAGTGCTTGCTGCCATCACTACGGCAGGGCTCTCGCCATTGCGTCCGTACAAAGCCTGTAGCAGGTCGGTTTGCTCGGTTTTAGTAGGTAAGCCTGTTGATGGGCCACCGCGCATAACGTCGATAACAACGATAGGCAATTCGGCCATCACTGCCAAACCGATAGCCTCAGACTTCAGAGCCAAACCGGGGCCTGAAGTGCTGGTGGCAGCCAATGCTCCTGCAAAGGATGCTCCCAAAGCAATAGTAATACCGGCAATTTCGTCTTCGGCCTGTACTACCTTTACGCCAAGACTTTTGTGAACGGCCAGCTCGTGCATAATGTCGCTGGCAGGCGTAATGGGGTAACTGCCCAGGAAGAGTTCAAGGCCGGCCTTTTCGGCAGCGGCTATCAATCCCCACGATGCGGCTTTGTTACCGTTGATGCTGGTGTAACGGCCTTTCGGTAATTCGTGCGATTTTTCGATGGTATAAGTCGACACCGAAAGATGCAGATTATTACCATAATTATATCCATCGGTAAGTACCTTAATGTTGGCTTCGAGTATCGAAGGTTTCTTGCTGAATTTGTTCTGCAAAAAATGTATAGCCTGATCAATAGGCCGGTTGAACAACCAGCAAATAAGACCGAGAGCAAACATGTTTTTACTTCTCAATACCGATTTGTTGTCAAGATTGTAACCCTCCAGACTGCTCTGTGTGAGCGTGGTGAGTGGAGCCGGTATCAGTTGTATGGTATCTGAAATGCCGATTTCTTCAAATGGGTTTTCTGTTTTAAATCCGGCTTTATCAAGGTCGGATTTCTGAAAAGAATCTTCGTCGATGATGAGTACTCCACCCCTTTTTATGCCGTTGGCATTTACCTTCAGCGCGGCAGGATTCATTGCTACAAGCACATCGGCATCGTCGCCCGGAGTATAGATTTTAGAGGCTCCTAAGTGAACCTGAAAACCAGAAACACCTCCCAGTGTACCCTGAGGAGCCCGAATTTCGGACGGAAAATCAGGGAATGTAGATATCTCGTTACCTAAAATTGCCGAAAGGTTTGAAAAAAGCGTACCGGTAAGCTGCATTCCGTCGCCGGAATCGCCGGAGAAACGCACTACTACATTTTCAAGTTCGGTCTTCTTTAAATTGCTCATTATTTATTTTAATTGAAATAGTGATTTTTATGATACGGTCAACAATTTGCTTAATATAACCGCGGCTTTCAGGCCTTTGTTTATAAAAAGCAAATCGTTCATTACAACAAATTAAAAGTCTGCATTGTTCGGCGTTCTTGGAAAAGGTATTACATCTCTGATGTTGGACATTCCTGTAACGAAAAGCAACAGGCGCTCGAAGCCCAGACCAAAGCCCGAGTGAGGGGCTGTTCCAAAGCGACGTGTGTCCAGATACCACCAAATGTCTTTCTCGGGAACTTCCATTTCGGCAGCACGTTTTTTCAGCTTTTCGTAGTCTTCTTCACGTTGCGAACCACCAATGATTTCGCCAATTTTCGGGAAAAGTACATCCATGGCACGTACCGTTTTTCCATCTTCGTTTTGCTTCATGTAAAACGATTTTATTTCTTTGGGGTAATCAGTCAGTATCACCGGTTTTTTGAAGTGTACTTCTACCAGATAGCGTTCGTGCTCCGACTGTAAATCGGTTCCCCAGTCAACCGGAAATTCAAATTTATGCCCTTTGGCTACTGCGGCCTTTAGTATTTCTACACCTTCGGTATATGTCAGGCGTTTAAAGTCATTGTTTACCACAAAGTTCAGACGGTCATATAATTCCTTATCGTACATTTCGCACAGGAAATCCAGGTCGTCTTTACAGTTATCAAGCGCCCAGCGTATGCAGTACTGAATAAAATCCTGAGCAAGCTGCATATTTTCTTCAATTTCGTTGAAGGCAACTTCGGGCTCTATCATCCAGAACTCTGACAAGTGGCGTGGAGTATTGGAGTTTTCGGCACGGAATGTTGGCCCAAATGTATAGATAGCACCCATAGACATGGCTGCCAATTCGCCTTCGAGCTGACCGGATACCGTCAGACTGGCCTGTTTGCCAAAAAAATCATTATCATATTTGATGGCGCCGCTTTCGTCTTTTTTCAAGTCGTACAGGTTCATTGTGGTAACCTGAAACATTTGTCCGGCACCTTCGCAATCCGAAGCGGTGATAATGGGCGTATGGAAATAAAAAAATCCGCGTTCATGAAAGAAACGGTGAACCGCCATGGCCATGTGGTGGCGAATACGAAAAACCGCTCCGAAAGTATTGGTACGTGGACGCAGGTGGGCTATCTCGCGCAGGAATTCGAGCGTATGTCCTTTTTTCTGCAAAGGATATGTTTCGGGGTCGGCAGTACCATATATTTCTATTTCATTGGCCTGAATTTCCACAGTCTGTCCCTTGCCAAGCGACTCAACAAGCTGCCCCGTAACGCTAATACAAGCGCCCGTGGTGATTGGTTTCAGATATTCTTCGCCAAATTTTTCGTTATCGGCTACTATCTGAATATTATTTATGGTGGAACCATCATTTAATGCAATGAAGCTTACATTTTTATTACCCCGCCGGGTTCTTACCCAGCCTTTTACATTCACTACGGCACCTGCATCGGTACGTTTTAAAGCATCAGCAATAACTGTTCTGGTCATAATCTTTGTTTGTTTTGATAAAAAAATTCCTGTCATTGAAACAGGACTGCAAAATTACAAATTTTCGGTGATATACAGGTACAAAAAAGCACCTGATTTTGATTTAATCAGGTGCTCTTTAGTATGTTGTTCAAAAAACCATTATTTCTTATTACCCTGGTTCATATCTCCAACCATACTCATGGCACAGCGGAAACCAATGTCGTTAGCACATTTATCCTGTTCGAGGTAGCGACGTGTAGAGGGGTCGAGCCAGTATACACGGTCTTTCCAGGAACCTCCTTTATATACTCTGGTTTTGTTAGATACCACAGGGCGAAGCACATCGGTAATATCCAAAGTGTCGTTTACAGCCTGTAAGGGGTTGGCTAACTTAAAGTTTATTTGCGACTGAGGATCGCCATCTTTGAAGTTGCGCACATCCACAATACTGTCGTTCTGTATTCTTCCCATTTCGTCGATCCGGTAAAGGTCAAGCCCTTTTTCGTCTTTACCCGATGGCTTAGGTAACAGGTATACATTGCCACGGTAAGAGTTATATTCGGCTACCTCATCATAGCTGGTTGAGCGGTATACATCAAGCACCCATTCATTAACGTTACCGGCCATGTTGTAAAGTCCAAAATCATTCGGGTAATACCAGTCTACCGGAGCAGTAGTGATGGCTTTGTCATTCAGCTTGCCCGATGTACCCATCATATCACCACGGCCACGTACAAAGTTGGCCATCATCTGACCCAGTTGTTTTTTATTAGGGTTACGCACCTGAGCGCCCGACCATGGGTAAATTTTTCCCTGCGGCACCAGTCCGTCTTTGCCGGCTTTGAGTGCATAGGCTGCAAATTCCCATTCGGCCTCAGTAGGTAAACGGTAGTCTGAGAACAAAATACCATCAGCCATGTCCACCTTGCGGGCTTTGCCAAAAAGGTCGGTTTTCGGTTTTTTTCCAACCGGCGGCTGGTAGGTCGATTGCAAAAGATATTTTTGAGTATTGAATACAAAGTTTGTTCTTACTTCGTCGTGACTCAGGCCTGAGAGTTTCGCGAAATCGGGAGCTGCAATAACGCCGGCTTCTATCAGAGCACGTTCGTTTACACGGTCGGTACGCCACGAGCAGTAATCCATAGCCTGCTCCCAGGTAACCCCCACAATAGGATACTGGTTGAACGCCGGATGTGTAAAGTAATTGCGCAGGTAAGGCTCGTTGTAGGCCAGTTCTTCGCGCCAGATTGTTTCGTCGGGTTTGGCTTTTTTTACAAGCTGAGGAGCCGAGTTACCAAATACGAGTTGCATCCAGTTGATATATTCCTGCCAATCCAGATTACGAATTTCGTATTGATCCATATAAAAAGAACTTACTGTAATTCTACGACGCTTGTTGTCGCGCGGAGCAGTAACATATTCGCCTTTTTCACCAATCGTAAACGAACCTCCTTCGATAGCAACCATGCCCATAGGGACATTGGTTTTGTAACCCGGCTTTACGATGAATCCGGTACCTGCTTTGTCATTGTATTTCCAACCGGTTACCCTCGATACCTTTTCGCTCTTTTTTCCGAAAGCAAAAATCAGAGCAACTCCTGCAAGTACAAGTGTAAACCTGGCTATTGTTTTTATTTTCATAAGTAGATATGATTGTATTTTTACTTTATATTGAAGTATTTAAAACAACTTTGCAAAAATAGTATTTTTTTCTTTTACATCGTATTGTTAGCGGGCTTTTTTTAATAGTTTACGCTTAAAACACCATTTATATAACTCATTTTTTTTAAATAACGTATATGAGCAAATAAATTTTTATCAAAAAAAACAGAAACACCAAATATCCCGTTTATTTGCAGGGGCTGCTTTGTTCCTTTTCCGAACTATCATTTTTTTAATGTTTTATTAATTACCTGAGTCGGGGCTATCACTATTTTTCTTACTTTTGTAAACAGATTAATCAATGATATAATTATTGTGATTCAATCTTTTATGTTTAAACATCAGATAAAAATAAACGGAAAACTACTCGACTTAAGCAGTCCGGTAGTTATGGGTATTGTAAATCTTACTCCTGATTCGTTCTTTGCCGAGAGCAGGTATCATGCGGGCAGGGGGCTTTTGCATACGGTAGAAAACATGCTGGCTGACGGGGCCGAAATTATCGATTTCGGGGGATATTCCACCAGACCGCAGGCCGAGGATATATCGCCCGACATGGAGATAAAGCGCTTGTCCGAAGGGATTGAAGCGGTTGTCAAAAGATTTCCTGACCTGATCATGTCGGTAGATACCTTCCGCGCCAATGTGGCTCAGCATGTGGTTACCAACTACGGCGTGGGCATTATCAACGACATTGGTGGAGGAACGCTCGATAGGCTGATGTTTGAAACTGTTGCCGGACTTGATGCGGCTTATATACTGATGCACACGCGTGGAACTCCGCAAAATATGCAACAAAATACTGACTACACGGATGTGGTTTCGGAGGTAATTGCTTTTTTGCAGAAACAGATAGCCCGACTCAGGCTGCTGGGGGTAAATGATATTATTGTTGACCCCGGATTTGGTTTTGCTAAAACTACTTTACAAAACTTTGAATTGCTGAATAAGTTGAGTTACTTTAGCGAGCTTGGAGTTCCTTTGCTGGCTGGCCTTTCAAGAAAGTCAATGATTTGTAAAACCCTGAATATAAAACCGGAAGATGCGCTAAACGGTACCACTGCACTAAATATGCTGGCACTTGCCGGTGGTGCTTCTATCCTGAGGGTGCATGATGTAAAGCAGGCTAAAGAAGCCATACAGTTATTTCAAACGTATAAACATGCAGGGAACGAACCAGATATGGTGTTATAAATATTTTTCGCAAAAAAAGGAATTAACCTGTTTGATTTTTTCAAACAACTTTTTCATCTAAAAAAACTAATTCACTATGGGATTTCCTATCGGAATAAAAGATATAATTGACATTTTTCTGGTTGCTATATTGCTGTACCAGATGTTTAAACTACTCAAACGCACCGGAGCAGTCAATGTTTTTTTTGGCATAATGGCTTTTCTGATATGCTGGATTCTGGTTTCGTATGTATTCAAGATGGAACTGCTTGGCAGTATCTTCGACAGGGTAATCAGCGTGGGGGCATTTGCACTTATTGTGCTTTTTCAGGATGAAATACGCAGGTTTTTTTCGCGCATTGGCTCCAAGAAAAACTGGAAGCTATTTAATTTTCTGAAAAAAATATTTGGTAACACAAGCGTCGAAGCCGAAATTACCGACCACCGCATTGTGCAGTTGGTGCTGGCATGCCGGAATATGGCCAAATCGAACACCGGTAGCCTGATAGTACTAACCCGCGAAAACGATTTGGAATTTTACGCGCAAACCGGCGAACAAATCAATGCCACTGTCAGCTCCCGTTTAATTGAAAATATATTTTTCAAAAACAGCCCTTTACATGATGGTGCTATGATCATTACCAAACGCAGCATTAAAGCTGCTGCTTGCATACTGCCAATATCCAAAAACCAGAGTATTCCCAAACGACTCGGACTACGTCACCGCGCAGCGCTGGGAGTAACCGAGCATTCCGATGCCATTGCCATAGTGGTATCGGAAGAAAGCGGGCACATCTCCTGGGCTATAAACGGACAACTCACCCTCAACGTAAAGCCGGAGCAGCTGGAGCATTTTCTGTCGCAGGAAATGTCGGGTTTTCAGAACTAAGCCTTAAGTTTCCAATCAGGACATGCGGTTTTTATAGTCCTCGTAACCAAATTCGCGGATTAACTTAAACTCATTGTTTGTTGTCCACATACCTATTGACGGATGCGACACACCATTGAACATGGTGGTTTTTACCATTGTATAATGAATCATATCTTCAAACACAATGCGGTCGCCAATTTGTAATTCCTTATCAAACGACCACGATCCGTAGTAATCGCCCGAAAGACAACTATTTCCTCCCATCCGGTATGCAGGCTTTCCCTCTGCCACATCTGTTGCGCCGACTATGGCCGGTTTGTATGGCATTTCCAGACAGTCGGGCATGTGGCACGAAAACGACACATCAAGCATTGCCGTTTTTATTCCTTTGTTTTCAACCACATCTACCACCGACGACACTAACACACCCGTACGCCACGCAAAAGCGCTACCCGGCTCCAAAATGAGTTGCAGATGCGGATGTCTGACTTTAAAATTTTGAAGTAAACTAATCAGATGTTCTATGTCGTATCCCTCGCGGGTCATCAAATGCCCGCCACCCATGTTCAGCCATTTTATCTGGTTGAAATACTTTCCGAACTTTTCTTCCACCACCGTCAGGGTTTTTTCCAAATCGTAGGATGAAGATTCGCAAAGCGTATGAAAATGCAAACCTTCCACTCCTTCGGGCAATTGATCGCCAAGCAGCCCGGCCACCACACCCAAGCGCGATCCCGGTGCACAGGGATTGTAAAGGTCTGTTTCTACATCCGAAAATTCAGGGTTGATGCGTAGTCCGCACGAAACGTTGTAAAACTGCGTTTGCGGATAAAACCGCTCAAACTGCGACAAGGAGTTGAACGTGATATGACTGCTGCATTTCACTATTTCAGGAAACTCACGGTCGGTATAGGCCGGCCCGTAAGTATGCGCAGGGCTACCCATTTCTTCGTAAGCCAAACGCGCTTCGGCCAGCGAACTGGCTGTAGAATAAGGAATATATTCGCGCACTATTGGAAAAACGCTCCACATGGCAAATGCCTTAAATGCCAGTATTATTTCCACTTCGGCTCTGTCTTTTACCGATTTGATAAGCTCCAGGTTCCTGCGAAAAGCCGACTCATCGAGCACATAACAGGGCGAAGGTATTTTATTATAATCTATCATAAATATTTTTTACGAAAATAACGATATTGAATGTAATTAATTCCGGACAACTTATTTTAATTCTCTGGCGCCTCTTAATTCGGCCGATACCTCGTTAGTCCATCCGGCTTGTTGAAACACAGCAGTCTGTATTTTGATAAAACGGATATGCGTAAGCTCAACCGGATTGCCGGCAGCATCTACAGCATTAGAAATATCTAATTTATTGCCCCAGGATGTAGCGTCGAAATCGGTTCCGTAATTGTTTTCGGCATAGCCCCATGTAAAGCGGTCTTTGGGCACAGTCCAGTATTGCGAGCCATTTACCGGATTGTTTTCATACGAATCGGGCAAACGGGTACCGCGTAATGTTATATCGTTGGCAGTAGTACCGGGCCACCACCATCCGGCCGAAGTCGCCGTGCCGTATCCGCTTATAAGCTCTCCGCTGGCACCCTCGCTATCAACCCAGGTGATATTTGACTCTGCATTGGCAGCTTTAGAATACTTTACCCAATAGTTTCGCTTTGAGTTCTCAAACTGGTTTCCTTTTAGTTCGTACCAGGTGTCGTTAGGGTAACCGTCGGCATTGGTATCAGGCATAACATATACCACGGCGGGTTCGGGCATTGCTCCCTGTAATGCCAATACCTCAAAATCGGCACCGGTATGATTATAAATATTGTGGTCGAAACCTGCCACCACATATCCACCAAAGCCACCAAGATAAAGCCAGCCATTACCGGGTTCGCCGGTGAAATTAGCTGTATCGGTACTTTGTGCAATAACTGCATGCTGCCCCGGTCCGTATACATACTCAAACACCTGAGTAATGTATTCCGAATAGGTAAGGTCAGAATCAGGCACTTCTGTTTTGCACGAATTCAGAAAAAACATAACAGTAACTATGCCAACAGGTAACCAACTTTTTGAAAACTCCATCATACTAACTTATAAATTTCGACTGCAAAGTTATCTTTTTTTTCTCAATCATTCTATGGAGCAATATTTTAAGGGAAAATACATAAAACACAACGCGTTGATTTATAGGTATATATAATTGTATATAAAAATATTTTATTGGATTAACGTTTATTAACATCAAAAATATTGCGGGAATCAAAAAGTCGCCATACTTTTGCAGTGTACTATTAAACTAATACACTAATTCAAAAACACAATAATAATTTTACTTTAAACAAGAGAATTTTTGTTACCAATTAAAATTTATTGCGTCAAACAAAAAAAATATCGATAAACGATGTAATATTATTATTTTTCAATCGTCATAAAAATAAACACAAGAAATAAAACAACAACAAATGAAAGCAAAAATTTTTAATCGCTTATTTATTCTCAGTTTGATAATCATAGCCGGAATTGGCCAGGTGGCCGCAAACACTACAACGGTAAAAGGAAAGGTTACCGACAGTAAAAATCATCCTATCGAATTTGCAACTGCCACATTGATTAGTCCGTTAACCAACGAAATTGTGAAAGGGGAAGTTTGTAATGAAAAGGGAGAATTTGCCATTGCCAAAGTTGAACCGGGCGAATATATCCTGTCGGTTAGTATGCTTGGGTACAACAAGTACGAAACAGAAAAAATGAAGCTTAACGGAAAACCGGGCGTTATTGTAAAAGAAATTATACTGAAAGAAAGCACTGAAATGCTTCAGGATGTGGTAGTAACCGCCAAAAAGCAATTTATCGAACAATCGGTAGATAAGATGGTGATTAATCCTGAAGCATCCATTACATCGGCGTCGGAAAACGTATACGACATACTCAAAAAACTTCCGGGCGTTACTGTCGACAATAGTGATAATATCAGCCTGAAAGGCATGCAGGGAGTAAAGGTACTTATCGACGACAAACCAACTTATGTGTCGGCTTCGCAACTGGCTTCTCTGTTGAAAGGCATGCAGGCAAAAAATGTAGACAAAATTGAAATTATTGAAAATCCGTCGGCTCGCTACGATGCTGAAGGCAACTCAGGTATTATCAATATAAAAACCAAACACAATAAAACTCCGGGTTTTAACGGAAGCGTAAATGCGGGTGTAACCATGGCAAGCAAATTTGGCTGGAACGGAAGCCTTGATTTGAATATGAAATACGATAAATTCAACCTGTATGGCAACTACTCCAATTACAACTGGGCTGGAACAAATTCTATGGATGCTTCGCGCAGATTTACAAGCACTTCACTGGCAGGAGCATATCAGCTGATTGATAATGATGGTGAATATGATGGAAGCTCACATAACTATAAATTTGGCCTGGACTATTATATTGCTAAAAACCATGTATTAAGCGCCATGTTCAGAGGCAATAGCGGAAGCAATGAAAACACCGACAAAAGCTCCACTGACTTTGCTGATAAATATAAAAACATTGACTCTACGTTGATTAGCAGCTCCACATCCGAAAATCGCTGGAGAAATGCCACTTATAACCTGAATTACAAATGGGATATCGACTCTACCGGTCAATCATTATCGTTCGATGCCGACTATGCATGGTTTAAATTCAATAGTCCAGATAATCAGGATGGTAAATACTATGATTCGCAGCAAAACGACTTACATCATGACCTTTCGGTTGAAAAAAACCAAGGTAGCGATATTAAAATCCTTACCTCAAAACTCGACTATGTGTTGCCGGTAGGTAAAAATCTGAATTTTGAAGCCGGATTAAAAGCAAGCTTTGTAAATACCGACAGCTATATGGACATGAGCGGATATATGAATCAGCACGACCACTTTACGTACAAAGAAGATATACAGGCTGCCTACATCAATGCACGTGCTCAACTGAAAAAAACTACCCTGCAATTGGGTTTGAGACTTGAAAACACAATTTCTAAAGGAACATCGGTATATACAAATCAGGTAAATGATACTTCGTATCTGAAACTATTTCCATCGTTTTTTGTGCAACAACAGCTGACCGAGAAACACTCGCTGAACCTGAAATACAGCTACCGCATCGGACGCCCGAGCTATCACAACCTGAACCCTTTCAAATGGATGGTAGACCCCTACACGTACAATGTTGGTAATCCTAACCTTCGGCCACAGTTTACACACTCGGCAGGTATCAGCCATAATTATAAAAATGCTCTGATTACTTCGGTAGGTGTAAACTATACTAAAGGCATGTTTACCGAAATAATCCGTCAGAACGATGAGGAAAAAACCGTATACCAAACCAACGAAAACCTGAGCAACTCAGTAGACATGAATATATCAGAAACATTTCAGTTTCAGCCTACTAAATGGTGGCATCTGAACGGAACTATTACCGGAATGTATAAAACCATTCGTTTGGAAGATGGCAACACCGAAACGCTGGATATGCCAAGTTTTATAGCCAATATGAGCAACAACTTTAATCTGCCATACAAAGTAGATATGGAAATCTCGGCCAATTATATGTCAAAGCAACTTATTAGCAACATTATAATCTTGCCAAGATATACAATTGACTTAGGATTCCAGAAGAAAGTTCTGAAAGATCAGGGTATTGTGAAACTGTCGGTTTCGGATATTTTTAAAACCGCCAACGGAGGAGCTTATGCCCGTCATGACAACGTGGACATAGACGTAATGAATCATTGGGATTCCCGAAAGGTTAATCTTACCTTTAGCTACCGCTTTGGTAAAGACAACTTCAAAACCCGCTCGAACCGCTCAACATCATCGAGCGAAGAGCAAAACCGCAGCAACAAATAAGAAACGACAATTTAGTGACGATAAACGCATGAATTAAACATAAGAAAAACAAACATTAATTATTAAAATAAAATTTATTGAATATGAAAAGTATAAATTATTTAAAAAACAAAAAAATCCTGTTCGCATTAGGATTAATGCTTACATTTGGTTCAAATATTGTGAGTGCAGCCTCAGTAATTAAGGGCAAAATACTCAACCAGAACAACGAAGTGGCTCATTACGCCACAGCCATGATTATCAACCCTGAAAACATGCAAATTGTAGAGGGCGATATGTGCGACAATAAAGGTAATTTCGAGATAAGTAATATACTGCCAGGCACTTACATTCTTTCGGTACGCATGGTAGGTTATCAAACCGACGACACCAGAGTGATTACCGTAACGCAGGACAATGAAATTATCGAGACCGGAAAAATTTTACTGTTCGAAAATACGATTCTGCTTGGCGAGGTAAATGTGTTTCCCGAAATTAAATCAGTAAAGAAATCATAGATTTTTAACTCTATTTTGTCTAATAAAAGAAGGCTTTAGTTTTTTCAGGATATATAAAAAGAAGTTTAGTAACAAAGAAAAAAGAGGGGTATCTGCGCGATGCAGAGAAAAATACTGAAAAGTGGGCGTTAGTTTCTCGTTTATTTTGATTTAATTTGCGCTTTCAAAATATGAGTCCCATGAGAAAAATTTTCATCAGTATTTTCCTCTTTTTTATTTTTATAACCACAGCCGGTGCACAGGATTTCAACAACTACTTCACTGACAAGGCCTGTCGCGTTGATTTTTTATTCTGTGGCAACAAAAACAACACCTCCGCATTTCTGGATAAAATAAAAGAAGAACCCTACTGGGGCGGACGACGCTCACATCTGTCCTCTGATTTGAATTTAGGCGAATACCGTTTCAGGGTTACCGATAGTATCTCGGGAAATCTAATCTATACCGACGGATTCAGCACCTTGTACTTTGAATGGCAAACCAGCGACGAAGCTAAACACCTACAGAAAAGCTTTGAACAATCCATACAGTTTCCTTATCCAAAAAAACCGGTGGTAGTAAGTATTGAAAAGCGCCGGGGCTTTACCACATGGGAACCCTTGCTGCAGTTTAATCTGAACCCATCAGATAAATTGATACGACGATACAACCCGCCCACTGTTCCCGTAAAAGAAATATACAAAACAGCACTTCCCGAACGTGCCATAGATATAGCAGTAATTGCCGAAGGATATACTGCTAAAGAACAAAAGAAATTTTATAAAGATGCTTTAAAGCTTGCCGAAAGTTTGCTCTCACACGAGCCATTCAAATCTTACAAATCGCGCATTAATGTTTATGCCATAGCCGCCGTATCCGAAAACTCGGGCATAAGCATGCCGCACAAAGATGAGTGGAAAAACACGGCTGTAGGTTCGCATTTCTACACTTTTTACGAACCCCGATACCTTACTTCGCAAAACGTTTTTGCTATCCGCGATTATGCTTCGCTGGTTCCTTACGATGCCATTTACATTTTGGCCAATACCGCAACATACGGTGGTGGTGGCATTTATAACTTTTATGCTTTGGCCTCGGCCGATAGTAACCGGGCTCAGAAAGAGGTAGTGGTACATGAGTTCGGACATTCTTTTGCAGGACTGGCCGACGAGTATTTTTACGACAAACCCGATGTGCTGGACGATATGTACGACACAAAAGAAGAACCCTGGGAGCCTAATATTACATCGCTGGTGCATTTTGAAAAAAAATGGAAAGAGCTGATTCCTGAAGGAACTCCAACGCCAACACCGGTGAATGAGGATACAAAAAAGATTCCTGTAGGTGTTTTTGAAGGGGCAGGATATATGACCAAAGGAATGTACCGGCCTGCCTACGACTGCCGAATGCGCACAAACAACGCTCCGGCATTCTGCCCCGTATGCGAAAAAGCTGTCGAAAAAATGATCTTGTTTTTAACCGAAGAATAAAAATGGAATAAACATACGGTTAAATACCACACAAATTACTCATTACGACCCTTTTCGCTGAACCGAATGGGGTCGTATTTGTTGAAATAGAGTTATCTTTGCACACCTAAATAATAACAGTTCGTGTTAACGTGCTAATTTATCACTTTATGCTGAAGTATATGGATGGTGATATTTTACTTGTTACGAACTAATTGATACAAAAAAATGAATCTCAGAACCGAACTCGAAAACCGCATCCTGATACTGGATGGTGCAATGGGAACCATGATTCAGCGCCATAAACTGGCCGAAGCTGATTACCGTGGTTCGCGCTTTGCAAATTGCGAAATTCTTCAAAAAGGGAACAACGACCTGCTGGTACTCACCCAACCTGACATCATCCGTGGTATTCACCGCGAATATCTTGCGGCTGGCGCTGATATTATCGAAACAAATACTTTCAATGCACAACGTGTTTCGATGGACGATTATGGCATGAGCGAATTTGTCAGGGAAATTAATTTGCAAGCAGCTAAACTTGCGCGCCATACAGCCGATGAATTTACGTTGCAAAACCCTGATAAACCGCGTTTTGTAGCTGGTGCAGTAGGCCCAACCAACAAAACGGCTTCGATGTCGCCCGATGTTAATAACCCGGCTTACCGTGCTGTGTCGTTCGACGATTTGACAGAGGCCTATCTGGAACAGATCCTTGCCCTTATCGAAGGTGGTGTGGATGCCCTGCTGATTGAAACCATTTTTGATACTCTGAACGCAAAAGCAGCTGTTTACGCTGCCGAAAAAGCAATGACTATGCTAAGCAAAAGGGTAGAACTAATGATATCGGCTACTGTGGCCGACACAAGCGGACGTACGCTATCGGGTCAAACCATCAGGGCTTTTCTGGCGTCGGTTTCGCATGTCAATATGCTTTCGGTGGGGCTCAACTGTTCCTTTGGCGCCAAGGATCTGAAGCCTTATCTGCAGGAAATAAGCGAGCATGCCCCGTGCTATGTAAGCGCTTATCCTAATGCAGGCTTGCCTAATCAGTTTGGCGAATACGACGAAACTCCTGAGACTATGGCCGTTCAGGTGAAAGAATATTTTGATGAAAAATTGGTCAATATTATTGGTGGGTGCTGTGGTACCACTCCTCAGCATATTGCAGCATATGTGAGCTTAATTGCCCATGCTGAAATAAGAAAGCCAGGTCAGGCACCTGCCGACCTTCAACTTTCGGGTCTTGAGGAGCTTGTAATCAACAACGAAACATTGTTTACCAACATTGGCGAACGTTGCAACGTTGCCGGCTCGCGCATGTTCCTGAAGCTTATCAACGAAAAAAAGTATGAAGAGGCGCTTACTATTGCGCGTAAACAGGTTGAAGGTGGTGCTCAGGTAGTTGACATCAATATGGACGACGCCATGCTTGATGCCAAACAGGAAATGACAACTTTTCTGAACTACGTAGCTTCTGAACCCGAAATATCCCGAGTTCCGGTTATGATCGACTCATCAAAATGGGACGTGATTGAAGCTGGGCTAAAATGCGTACAGGGCAAATGCATTGTAAACTCGATAAGCCTGAAAGAAGGCGAAAAAGATTTTATCGAAAAAGCCCTGAAAATAAGAGCTTACGGAGCTGCCGCTGTGGTAATGGCTTTTGATGAAAAAGGGCAGGCCGACAGTTTTAAGCGTAAGAAAGAAATTTGCAACCGAGCATACCATTTATTGGTTGAGAAAGCTAATTTTCCACCTCAGGATATTATTTTCGACCCCAACGTACTGGCTATTGCCACAGGTATTGAGGAACATAATAACTATGGGGTTGATTTTATTAACGCTACCCGATGGATTAAACAAAACCTGCCTTATGCCAAAGTAAGTGGTGGGGTAAGCAATCTTTCGTTCTCATTCAGGGGAAACAATGCTGTGCGTGAGGCTATACACTCGGTATTTTTGTATTATGCCATTCAGCAAGGTATGGATATGGGCATTGTCAATGCCGGTATGTTACAAATTTATGAAGATATTGAGCCGGAACTGCTGCAACATGTTGAAGATGTGGTATTGAACCGTCGCCCCGACGCCACCGAAAGAATGATTGAGTTTGCCGAAAAAATAAAACAACTGCAAACTGGCGGCGAAAAAACCGAAAAACAAGACGAATGGCGCTCACGTCCTCTGCAAGGACGGCTGGAATATGCTCTGATTAAAGGTATCAGCGATTTTCTGGAACCCGATTTGGCAGAGGCGCTTACGGTGTACGATTCGGCTATCGAAATTATTGAAAAGCCTTTGATGGGCGGAATGAATATCGTTGGCGATTTGTTTGGTGCCGGTAAAATGTTTCTGCCTCAGGTAGTAAAAACTGCCCGAACGATGAAAAAAGCTGTTGCCATTCTGCAGCCGGAGATAGAAAAACAGAAAAAACCGGGACAAAGCTCGTCGGCGGGTAAATTCCTGATAGCTACGGTAAAAGGCGATGTTCACGACATAGGTAAAAACATTGTGGCAGTGGTTTTGGCTTGTAATAACTACGAAGTTATTGACCTGGGCGTAATGACTCCCACTGAAAAAATAATAGAAACAGCTATCAAAGAAAAAGTAGATATCATCGGGTTAAGCGGGCTCATTACCCCATCGCTCGAAGAAATGTGTCATGTCGCTGCTGAAATGGAGAAAGCCGGACTACGGGTTCCTTTGCTTATCGGGGGAGCAACCACCTCCAAAATACATACTGCCGTAAAAATTGCACCTAATTATAAAGGGCCGGTAGTTTATGTGAAAGATGCTTCTATAAATAACTTTGTAGTGTCGCAACTTATGGGTGATAAAACTCACTACAACTTTGTAGCAGAAATTGAGGCTGAGTATAAACTATTGCGCGAAAAACAAACTAAAAAAACAGAACTATTGTCTTTAGATGAAGCCAAAAAACGTAAGCCTGTTTTATAAATAAAAAAACTTTCAGGGGAGCCCCTGAAAGTTTTTAATAAATTAAACTCAGACCAAAAGTTTTATTTTTCCATCACTTCTGAAAAAACAAACACGATCACTACCCCTGGTTCAGCCTGAATTTAATTTTTTGCGATTACTTAAGGAAGTTCAAATTCACCTACCAGACGAACTGAACCATAAGATATTTTTAAAGTATGAGTACCTGATGCCAAATCCGAAAGATCTAAATAAAATTCGCTTTCAGTATTTGTGTTAATAACTTCACTATACTCAATATTGTCGTCTTCGTCATAAACCGATACTGTAACCAAACCTACATTGGAGTCAAAGAATAATGCCAGTTCGTAATCATTAATTGCAACTGACAATGGAATAAGAACATTGGTTCTGATTGGCGTACCCGGACCAATATCACCTGCTTTGCTGGAATCTGGTTTTAATGGAACTTTAACTTCTTCACCAAAAGCTGACGAAACAAAAAGCAGAGAAACAATAACAAGTAAATGCTTTACTAATAAATTCAGATTCTTCATAACAGATATTTTTAGCGTTTGTAAAAAATAGTTTGACACTTTGTAAAAAATAATTTTGAAAATGATGATGCTAAATTAATCATTGACGCTAAAAATCCGGCTGAATCTGTATCAAAAATACTAAGACACGCTTTAGTGTAAATATTTGTATTACAACTAAATACAAGAAACAAGAGATGAGACTTTTAAGACACGAAATAAATTAAGCTAAAAAAGCATTGCTTTTTAGTTAATCTCTACATCGTAATTTATTTTACGGCGGCAAGTTGCTTCAAATAATTATTAAGGTCCTTGGTGCTTTTGAAATTCATTTTCTGGGTTAATCTCTGCTTGAGTTTATAAAGACTCACTTGTTGGTAATCCAAAATCAGCGCCAAATCGTTGGAAGGAATATCTAATAAATAAAGACAACACATAATAACCTCCTTACGGCTTATATCAGGATGCTCCTGCTCCAGATTTATTATCAGGTTGTCAAAAGTGTGGTTCATCAGAGTACTGAACTTTTTCCAGTCATCTACATGCAAACAGGTATTGTAAACCTCTTTGTCAATAGCTTCCCGTTGAGGTATTGTTGCTTTTTTGTATCGTTCAGCCTGCATCAGTCGGGTATCAGCAATTTTTTGTTTCAAAGTTTCTTTCAGAAGTTCATTTTTATGCTGTAACTGTTCCTGATAATCGTCGATGCGGGCTACCTGTTCCTCTATTTTTTCCTGATTACCCCGGTTGCGTCTACGCAAACGGAAGTAAATCACCAACCCGATAAGAATGATAACCGGCAAAAAGCTTCCGGTTATAATCAGCATTCGCCTCGTTTTATTCATCGAAACGCTTGTGGCATGAATATCTTCCAGAATAGATGATTTTGTTTGTTTTTCAATTTTTCGTACGGAGTCGGAACTGGCCTGATAAGCAGTCATATACTCAGCCATCATCTTAAAATCGCCTTTCAGATACGATACATTGGATAAAATACGATAGCATTCTTTTTTGGTAAAATAAGTGGCTTCGTATTTCAGCGAGTTTTGCGCGTATTTGGCGGCCGAATCGTAATTGGCTGTAAAATAATAAGCATCGGCTAATTTATAACATCTGATAGCATAATTATCGCCATAATATGGGTATTTCAGGCTTTTTTTTAGATATACTTGAGCAGAATCAAATTTTTTGGAATAAAAATAATTAATACCCATACCCTGATATACGGTTCCTAACATCTTAGGGTCTTTCGTAGTATTTAATACCTTAGTATAATACTTTTTTGCCGAAGCAAAGTCCCCGTCGCTCCAATAAGTTTTTGCTATATCCAAGATTTTATAATCGGCCTCCTGAGGCTTTTTGGCTCTATTGAAAAAACTAATAGCGAGTTCATACTTTTCTCTGGCTTCTTTGTTGTCATTTTGAAACACACTAATATCTCCAAGATCCGAGTATATTTTAGCTAATAAATCATAGTCTGTGCCGTTTTTGGATATATCCAGCGATTTAAGGTACAGCAGAGAAGCATCTTCATACCGTTGCGCATATTTATACATCCTGGCTTTATAAAAGTAGCTTTTGGACAGATGAGCCTCATCACCTTTTTTGGCAAAATAATTTATTGAAAAATTAATAGCTGTATCCGGTTTTAATTCTAAAACATTTTTATCCAGCGCTTCAAATAAGAGCAAGCCATACCTTGCCCGCTCGGCCGGCGAAAGAGATTCTTCGTTATAAATATTTTTAAGAATTTTCAATGCAGAATCAGGAGCAGTTTCAATCAACTGTTCCGCGGTGTTAAGTTCGTTTGGAAGAAACGAACAGCCTGATAAAATCAGCAAAAACGATAAAATAAAAACAAGGTGCTTACAAGGCATAATGATCGCCTAAATATTAACAGATAGAACGGATACAAAAATACAAATTAATTATTTTTAAAAGCATGTTTTTGTACTAAATACTGGGCTTTTCAGAAATAAAAAATGTATAATATCTCAATTTAAGCCCTATTTGAACATTTATAGCGGCATCAGGCCACTGCAAGCGTAAAAATACTTACCCTTATACCACGTATCTGAAGCAGTTCTTTGGCAGCAGCTTCTAAAGTAGAACCGGTGGTGAGTACGTCATCAACCAGCAATACGTGTTTATTCTCTAAACCCGATGTTTCGGTCAACTCAAAAACACCCTCTGTATTTTCGTATCGCTCGTAAACTGATTTTTTTGTTTGTGTTGGGTTATGTTTTTTTCTTATCAGCGTTGTTTGGTCCAACGAACATTGAAGCAGCATACATAACCCCCGGGCTATCCACTCACTTTGATTATACCCTCTTTGGGCTAATTTTCGTTGGTGTAGCGGTACGGGTATCACTACGTCAACTGTTCTGAAATCGGTCGAATCCAGCAAATCGGCAGCGGCATATTTACCTAAAGTAAGGCCTATTTCTTTGTTGTTTTTATACTTGAGCTCGTGTAGTACTTTTTGATAAGGTGAACCTTTGGTAAAGAAATAAAATGAGGTTCCTCTGTAAATTGTAACTTTTCCCCAAAATTTTTTCTCAATAGGGTTATCTTTTACCCGATGGTAATTTGTACGGGGTATATCATTCAAACATTTTTTACAAATATGCTCTTCGCCCGAAACAAGGTTGTCATTGCAAATGACGCATAGGTCAGGGAAGAATAAATTTAGCATATTGTTGATTAGGTTTTTCATAGCTTGCTGTTGTCATTATGTTTGCAAAAGTCTCAGAATTAAATCATATCCTTTGGGAATAAAAATAATAAATCCGGCAATGGCTGCAAAAACAGCGCTTACTAAAACAGCTCCTGCTGCAATATCCTTAACTCGTCCGGCAGCCTTGTTTTTTCCGGGGCTAACGAAATCAACCAGTTGTTCCAGAGCTGTATTAAACATTTCGGCCGTAATAACCAAGGCAAAGCAAACCAAACAAATCAACCATTCAGATACAGATATTCTGAAAAACACACCGCACAAAATCACCAATATTGCTATGAGCAGATGTATTTTCATATTTGCTTCCTTTGTTACCACTGCCTTGATACCTTTGAGCGCGTACCCGAAGCTTTTTACTCTTTTGTTCATAAACTAATTTTAGGAGGCAAATATATAAAAAAACCGGGAATCAAAACGAATTGATTGCCGGTTTTCTGATATTTAAGTATCTGTATCTCTGACTTATGCTTTTACGCGCTCAACATACGAACCATCGCGGGTATCTACTTTAATGGTTTCGCCTTCGTTGATAAATAATGGTACGCGTACAGTTGCTCCGGTTTCTACGGTAGCTGGTTTTGTAGCGTTAGTAGCAGTATCGCCTTTCAGGCCAGGTTCGGTGTAGGTTATAAGCAGCGCTACTGTAACAGGTAGATCTACATACAAAACGGTTTCCGACTCGGCATGTGTTACTACTTCGCAAGTCATACCTTCTTTCAGAAAATCTACTCCGTTAATAATACCTTTACTTACCGAAACCTGCTCAAAAGTTTCATTATTCATAAAATTGTAGCCCATATCATCCTGATAAAGGTATTGATATTCACGACGTTCGATGCGAACTTCTTCTATTTTCACGCCGGCGTTAAAAGTACGTTCCAAGGTACGACCTGTAACTACATTCTTCATTTTTGTACGTACAAATGCTGCTCCTTTTCCGGGTTTTACGTGTAAAAATTCTGTGATGAAATAGTACTGACCGTCGATGTCGATACACATTCCGTTTTTGATATCTGCTGTAGTAGCCATAAAAGATTTTACTGGTTGATTATAATTTTAGTTGATTATTAAGCTTTTGCCTCCGAATTAACGGACTGCAAAAATACAATTTAAATTTTGATTACCAAAACAGGATGCTGACAGAGTGACTCATAAAAAAACCCCGAACTACAAGTCCGGGGTTACATCGTGTTTTTTTGGTTTTATTGTTTCAGTTTTTATCGTTTCTTTTTTGTACGTTATAAAATATCTTCATCTGGTTACCCAGTATTTTGGTAAAGCCTTTTACATCATCGGCGCTCCAGGCTCTGTTTACTTCGCCATACTCGCCAAAGTCTGTTTTCATCAGGTCGTAAGGGCTATCTACACCCACCAGCGTGTAACTATACGGACGAAGCTTTACAATTACAGTTCCGGTTACATTCTGCTGCGAGCTTTGCAAAAATTGTTCAATATCGCGCATGACCGGTTCAAGGTATTGTGCTTCGTGCAGAAACATGCCATACCATGTACCCAACTGCTCTTTCCAGTACTGTTGCCATTTGGTAAGCGTATGTTTTTCGAGCATTTTGTGAGCATTGATAATGAGCAGAGGAGCTGCGGCTTCGAAGCCTACCCGTCCTTTAATTCCTATGATGGTGTCGCCAATATGCATGTCGCGTCCTATACCAAACTGGCCGGCTATTGCTTCAAGCTGATTAATCAGTGCTACTTTGTCGGGGTTGCTTTTGCCGTTCACAGCGGTTATTTCGCCTTGCACAAAACTAATGGTTACGGTTTCTTCGCCATCTTTCTGAACCTGACTGGGATACGCCTGCTCGGGCAAAGTTTGTTCCGATTTCAGAGTTTCTTTCCCTCCGATAGAAGTACCCCACAAACCTTTATTAATAGAGTATTCCATTTTTTTGAAGTCGGCTTCAAATCCGTGTTCTTTCAGATAATTAATTTCGTACTCGCGTGTAAGTACCATATCGCGCGTTGGGGTGAGAATTTTTATCTGAGGAGCCAGTACGTCAAAAGTCAGGTCAAAACGTACCTGATCGTTGCCGGCGCCGGTACTACCATGCGCTACATAGTCGGCGTTAATTTCTTTGGCGTAATTAATAATGGCTATCGCCTGAAAAATACGTTCGGAACTTACCGAAATAGGGTAAGTGCCATTGCGCAATACATTGCCAAAAACCATGTACTTGATGCTTTTCTCATAATACTCTTGAGTAACGTCGAGGGTAACATGTGTTTTGGCGCCAAGCCGGTATGCTTTATCTTCAATAGTTTTCAACTCTTCGGCACTGAATCCTCCCGTGTTAGCAACGGCAGTGTGTACTTCGTAACCTTTTTCTTTAGCTAAATACATGGCGCAAAACGAAGTATCTAAACCTCCGCTGAATGCCAGCAATACTTTTTCTTTCATCACTTTTTACAAAATATCTTATTTCAGAATTAAAAAAAATCAGAAATCAGTAATACAAATCTATTTATTATTTTTCGTCCTTTTCAGGATCGAAAAGCATGCCCGTACACAAACAATGTTTGCGATTGGTGCGTTGCAGAATATCATAATTTACACAGCTCTCGCAGCCTTTCCAAAAAGCATTATCATCGGTTAGTTCCGAAAACGTGACTGGTTTATAGCCCAGTTCCGAGTTTATTTTCATAACTGCAAGTCCGGTAGTCAAACCAAATATTTTGGCCTGTGGGTATTTCTGACGCGACAATTCAAAGGCCTTGCGCTTAATTCTCTTGGCAAGTCCGTGCCCCCTGAACTTATCAACTACAATCAGACCTGAGTTAGCTACAAACTTTTTATTTCCCCAGGTTTCAATATAGCAAAATCCGGCAAATTCATCTCCATTCAAAGCAATAATTGCTTTTCCTTCTTTCATCTTTTGCTCAATATACTCAGGCGAACGGCGCGCAATACCCGTACCACGCACCTTGGCGGCTTCGGCTATTGTGTTCAGTATTATATCTACATAACCCAAATAGCGTTCGTCAGCAATTTGTACCGTTATAGTTTCAACGGTATTTTCAGTGTCCATATTCAAAATCATCAAAAGGTTCAATTGCAGCAAATAGTATCGCTACAAAAAAAATACATGTATTTTTTAGTTTTCTTTTTCAGCAAACGTGTGATGCATCATCTGGTAAATCTCGTCGCGGCTTACTCCTTCGCGCGGTATTACCAAAATAGTATCATCGCCGGCAATTGTCCCGAGCACTTCATCGGTAGCTTTGTTGTCGATATCCCACGCAATAGCGCTTGCATAGCCCGGTTTGGTTTTCACCACGGCCAAATGCCCCGAAAACTCAAGGCTGAGCACAGCGCCGTGCGAAATCAATGTGTTGGGCGATTGCTGAGCAGAAATGGGTTTATTGTACGACGGAAGCACATATTTATATGTACCGTTGGACAATGGAGTTTTTGCCACTTTCAGCAATTTCAAATCGCGCGACAGTGTGGCCTGAGTTACGTCACATTCCCGTTGGATCAATAACCTGAGCAGCTCCTCCTGACTCCCTACAACATTCGACCGAAGGATTTCCGAAATAATTTGTAAACGATTTCGTTTGTTCTTCATTTTGTTTTCTTCTTATTATTTGGTTTTTTAATAATTAAATCAAATAAATCAAATAAACTGCCATTATACAGTTTCAATACATTTTTATACTGTTTTTTTAAAGCAAAATGTATATTTATTGATAATGGACGCAAATGTATACATATTTATTATTACACGCAATATATTTCAATAAATAAATGCAATAAATATTCTAAAATCAGAATTTTTAGCTGTATTTTGAAGTATTTTTGTATTTTTATTCCAAATGTCATTCAATCGAAGTTCGATAATTATACAAAACAACCACCCTTTCATACAATTATTATAATACATATTCCGTTTTTCTTTGATTAAATTGTATCTTTGCAAACATCTGAAAAAATAGTTTGTTTCTATTATCATTCCCTTTTCCGGGGGAATTTTTCTTTTTTAAAATCATATCAAATGTCAAAACAGGGAAACATTATAATCAAAGCGGCCAGAGTTCATAATCTAAAAAATGTGGATGTTGAAATCCCCCGCAATAAGCTTGTTGTAATCACCGGGCTCTCCGGCTCAGGGAAATCTTCGCTGGCTTTCGACACGCTTTACGCCGAGGGACAACGCCGCTATGTAGAAAGTCTTTCGGCTTATGCCCGGCAGTTTTTGGGACGCATGAGCAAACCCGAAGTGGATTATATTAAAGGTATCCCCCCGGCTATAGCTATAGAGCAAAAAGTAAATACGCGCAATCCCCGTTCTACAGTAGGCACATCCACCGAAATATACGAGTACATGAAACTGTTGTATGCGCGTATTGGCAAAACCTACTCGCCGGTGTCGGGAGAATTGGTTAAAAAACATGAGGCTCAGGATGTAGTAGAGGCCGCTCTCCAATTTCCGGACGACACGCGCATTATGGTGCTTACCAAAGTGACTCCTTCGGCCGAAAGAGATATGCGGGAAGAGCTCCGCAGCTTACAAATGCAGGGATTCAGCAGAGTGGAAACCGATGGCGAAATTTTAAAGATTGAAGACCTTACTGAAGATAAAAAAAGAGATCTTAATAATCAGGAGATATTTCTGGTAGTAGACCGGCTTACGGTAGATAAATCGCAAACGGGAATAAGCCGAATTACCGACTCGGTAGAAACTGCATTTTTTCAAAGCAACGGGAGCTGTTTGTTGAAGATATTTGCCGAAACAGGTGAACAGAGTCTGTATTTTTCGAAAAGTTTTGAAGCCGACGGCATGCAGTTCGAAACTCCTACGATACACACATTCAGCTTTAACAGTCCGCTGGGAGCATGCCCTACCTGCGAAGGTTTCGGGCGCGTAATAGGCATTGACGAAGATTTGGTGATACCGAATAAAACTTTGTCGGTGTACGAAGATGCAGTAGCTTGCTGGAAAGGTGAGGTGATGAGCGAATATAAAAAACAGCTGATACAATCGGCCGATAAATTTAATTTCCCCATTCATAAACCATATTACGAACTTACCGACGAGCAACGGGAATTGCTATGGAACGGCAACAAGTATTTTGAAGGTATCAATGCTTTTTTTAAAATGCTGGAAGCTAACCAGTATAAAATTCAGTACCGGGTTATGCTGGCGCGTTACCGTGGCAAAACTACTTGTCCCGAATGTAAGGGAAGCCGTCTGAAGAAAGAAGCTTCGTACATACGCGTTTCCGGAAAATCGATTTCGGATCTGGTGCTGATGCCGGTTCACAAACTGAAACTGTTTTTTGACAATATAACCCTTGAAGAGCATGAGGCCAAAGTGGCCAAACGCTTGCTGCTGGAAATAGATAACCGCCTTCTGTTTTTGCTGGATGTAGGACTGGGATACTTAACCTTAAACCGCCTGTCAAACTCATTGTCGGGCGGTGAGAGCCAACGTATTAATCTGGCCACATCGTTAGGCAGTAGTCTGGTAGGATCGCTTTATATATTAGACGAACCGAGCATTGGGCTACACTCGCGCGATACGTACTTGCTAATCAAGGTGCTGAAGCAGCTCCGCGATCTGGGAAACACTGTAGTAGTGGTGGAACATGATGAAGAAATTATGCGTGCTGCCGATTATATTATCGACATTGGTCCCTTTGCCGGACGAAAAGGTGGTGAAGTGGTATTTCAGGGAAATACCTCCGAACTGGAGAAACAAAGCGCCAAAGTTGCGGAAAAATCATTTACACTGAAGTATTTATTACACAAGGAGTCAATCGATATTCCTCTACATCGACGTAAATGGAATAATTTCATAGAGGTAAAGGGAGCACGCGAAAACAATCTGAAGAACATCGATGTTAAGTTCCCTCTCAACGTAATGACTGTGGTAACGGGTGTTAGTGGCTCAGGAAAATCGTCGCTGGTGCGCAATGTGTTTTATGCCGCACTGAAAAAATATTACGGAGGTGTGGCCGATCGTACCGGACAGTTTGGAGCGCTTTCGGGTTCCATGCATCTGGCACGCGATGTAGAATTTGTGGATCAGAACCCAATTGGCCGATCGACACGCTCAAATCCGGTAACCTACATCAAAGCTTATGACGAAATCCGAAAATTGTTTGCCGACCAGCAGCTGTCGAAGCAGATGGGTTATTCGGCTTCGTATTTTTCGTTCAATACGGCCGGCGGGCGCTGCGAGGAATGTCAGGGCGAAGGTACTGTGACTGTAGAAATGCAGTTTATGGCCGACCTTGTACTGGAATGCGAGCATTGCCACGGAAAACGGTTTAAACAGGATATACTGGAGGTGTTATACAAAGGCAACAGCATCTACGACGTACTGGAAATGACCGTAAACCAAGCTATAGAGTTTTTTGAAGCACAGAGCGGATCTACCGAAAAGAAAATAGTAAAAAGGCTGAAACCCTTGCAGGATGTAGGTATCGGATACGTAAAGTTAGGACAATCGAGCAGTACATTGTCGGGTGGTGAAAGCCAGCGCGTAAAACTGGCCTCATTTTTAGCCAACGAAAAACCGGAACCCACAATCTTCGTTTTCGACGAACCAACTACCGGACTTCACTTTCATGATATCAAAACACTGCTTAAGGCATTCGATGCTCTTATAGCTAAAGGGCACACCATTATTATCATTGAGCATAATCTTGAAGTAATTAAATGTGCCGACCACATTATTGATATCGGCCCCGAAGGTGGAGAGAATGGTGGAAAACTTGTATTTGAAGGAACTCCCGAAGATATTATTCAATGTAAAGATTCGTACACTGGCAAATTCCTGAAAGATAAATTGTGAAAAAATCAAAGAGACCAATGCATGTTTAGTGGACTTACATTGGTCTCTTCGGGTTATAAATTAAGTTTAGTGCGCAGAAGTTTATATCCTGCCTGACTCACTTTAATCTGATGTCCATTTTTAAGCGTAAGCTGTTGGTTTTGTTTTTCGTACAGCTCAATTCTTGAGATGGCCTCTACATTCACAATACAGGAACGATGCACCCGTACAAATTGCGAGTAAGGCAGATGCTCCTCAAAATACTTCATAGTTTGCTCTTTCAGGTACTTCCCGTTGGTAGTAAAGATATGCACGTAGTCGCCGTCGGCCTGTAAGTATATGATTTCGGGAATCATAATTACATGTATTTTTTGGCCGGTTTTCACAGCAATACGTTCCAGTATTTCTTTGTCGCTATCCGGTTCATCTAACTCCGGTTCATCGTCATTTCTATCAGAATGTACTGTGGCTGCGGGTTCATTGAGCTCGTTTTCGAGAATCTCTTCGTCTAACGATTTCAGCTTAAAATTCTGAGTTAGTGCTATATAAACCAGTATGCTGATAAAAATACGTACGGGCATCAGTGGCAGAAACGTGTTGGCCACGGCTTCGTCTACCATATATTCAAAACCATAACCCAAGCCAATGGTAAGCAGAACCGTTAAAACGGCCAATGCTGCATAGTTGATAACTCTTTGAAATACAGGAAGCGAGCCAAAATTACCATATTTAATAACGCTCCACAGTAAAATCCCAATCAGGCCGTAAAAAACAGAGTATACAAACGAGTCGGCAAAAACCATCCCCAAAGACAAAGAAACCAATGGTGCGACAGCAAACGTATGTAGTACGGCAAATATTATCCAAACAAGGATGTATTGCCAGATTTTAAAATTGATATTAAAAAACTGTTGTAGCATGGTGGTAATCTGGTTGTCTGATTAATTTTTCTTCAAGAGATGTTTAATCCCTTAGTTCGCCACCACCAAACACACAAGCTCCGGTAATTATAAGCTTACGCGTCATATCCGGGTTTTCAATTTTGAAGCGTTTATCTTCAAAACCTCCAAAAACAGAATCCAGCCGGGTTTCGATATACCAATCGGGCGGTACAATAATGGTTACTCCGCCAAAAACTGCATTGATATCCACCCGGGTATCTCCTTCGGCTAACGTTGTTTTTCTCAAGTCGAGCGTAATTCCGCCAAAAACTGCATTGAGTTCGCCTCCTTTGAAAACCGGATCGAGTACGATGTGCTCGCCTGCGCCAAATATACTGTTTTTTGAAAACTCACTGTTTTTGTAGTATTTTTCGTAATTATAATTCTGGTGGTGATGGTGATGGCGTCCGCATTGTTTGTCGTTATTATTATCTACAAAGCCCCAGTTTTTGCCAAAAATTTTACTTATTATAAGCAATATACCTGCAATAATAAGCAATACCGGCCAGTACGTGTAGGTGAAGCCACCATCCATGCCCGGGAAATAGGCGGGATAGGCGCTAATAACTCTGGGCATGAGGAAAAATCCGCCAATAACTAATAAAATTGTACCCGATGTAAAATGCCTTTTAAAAAGGTTTACCACACCGATAAGAACCAAAATCATTGGCCATGAGAAAAACACCCGTTTCAGTTCGGGTCCCAGTATTCCAAAATTGAAGCCCAGAAACAAAACTCCTATCAGCATTAATATAAGTCCGAAACCCAGACCTTTTGTGTATCCGCTATGATACGTTTTTTTAATTTCGTTGTCCATTGTTTGTTGTTTTTTTAAAAGTTCATACGTTTATTTTTTTCAGATAGTGGTAGTATGAAACCTGCATGGCGCATCCCGAAAATTTTCATGGGATATTCCTGAGGGGTAAACCTCCGCGTCCATGTTTGTTTCATGATGCAAAATTATCTCAGTGCGCCCTCTGCCGCAACTGTAAATCGATAAACGATGACATTTTGTCGATGAATTGAAGCTTTTTTATGTTCTCCGCTTGTTTTCTGAAACAAAAAAAGTGACCCGTATTCATGCTACCTGTCACTTTTTTACATCATTAGCTGTTTTATGTTGTCTTATTTTTTGTCTCTCAGGAGGTCACGTATTTCGGTAAGCAACTGCTCTTCTTTGGAAGGTGCTGCCGGAGCAGGCGGCGCTGCAGGTGCTTCGTCTTTTTTCTTATTCATTTTATTAATGGCTTTGATTACCATAAAAATTACAAATGCAATAATCAGAAAATCGACAGTAACCTGAATAAAATTTCCGTAGTTCAGCGTTACTGCAGCTTTTTGTACTCCATCCACAATTTCGGCGGGTTTCAACTGCCATTTCAGTTCGGTAAAATTCACTCCATTGAGCAACAACCCGATAGGAGGCATAATCACATCGGCCACAAACGACGATACTATTTTGCCAAATGCGCCACCGATGATAACACCGACAGCCAAATCAATAACGTTGCCACGTACTGCAAACTCTTTAAATTCTTTCAGTAACCCCATAGTCTCAAATTTTTTGTTGTTTATTTTAATAGTCTGAACGCAAAAATACATATTCCTTGTTTAATTACAAATTTTAAGACATTTTTATTTTAAATCTTTTACAAAAAAACTGAGAAAAAAGTGGACTGGTTTTTTTCAACATTTAGTTTATCTTTGCACCAAAGATATTGACAGCATCATGAACAGATTTTTTCTTGTTGGTTATATGGGGTCGGGTAAAACCTCCATGGGCAAACTGCTTGCCAATAAACTGGGCTATACTTTTGTGGATATGGATGCGCGCATCGAAGAAAAGTACCTTAAAACGGTTTCGGATATTTTTGCTGAAATGGGGCAGGAGAAGTTTCGGGAGATGGAGCGTGATTGTTTGCACGAAGTGGCTACTTTCGAAAACGTAGTGATATCAACCGGTGGAGGGGCTCCGTGTTTTTTTGATAATATGGATTATATGAACCATCGTGGTATCACCGTGTATCTGAATTTATCTGTTCCCCAGTTAGTAGAAAGGTTATCGTCATCGCGTCCCGGAAAACGCCCTCTTATCGACGGACTAAAAGGACAAAGACTTGAGCAATTTATAGTTGACGCACTGGCTACAAGGCAACTCTTTTATTCAAAAGCTCAGATTCACATAAGCGGAACTGACGAGGAAATGGTAGAAAAAATCACCTCGTTAAAAGCATTGTAATAAAATAAGTTAGATAAGATTAAGCAACCGCAGGTGGTAGTGTAATGCTCACCTGCGGTTACTAAAAACTCCTTCAGAATAACAGAAAAACTAGAATTTTCATTTTGCCGGGCTATTGCCCTTTTTAGTGTGCTTCAAGCCAGTTTACCCCAATGCCACATTCGGCTATTAACGGCACTTGCAGTTTCACTGCATTTTCCATTTCTTCTATTACCAGTTTTTTAGCAACTTCTATTTCAGCCTCAGGTACCGAAAAGTTCAACTCATCATGTACCTGAAGAGTCATTTTGGTTTGCAGTTTTTCTTTTTCAATGCGCTCCTGAATACGTATCATAGCTATTTTAATAATATCGGCGGCCGAACCCTGAATAGGCGCATTAATCGCGTTTCGTTCAGCATAGCCACGCACAATACTGTTTTGCGAATTAATATCGGGCAAAAAGCGCTTACGACCGAAAATTGTTTCGACATATCCCAGGGTTTTAGCACGTTGTATGGTCTCCTCCATATACTGTTTTATGTGAGGATAGGTGCTAAAATACCCCTCGATTAATTCTTTGGCTTCGCCGCGGGGAATACCGAGGCGATCGGCCAGACCAAAAGTGGAAATACCGTAAATTATACCGAAGTTAGCCGTTTTAGCTTTTCTTCGCATATCCGAATTTACCTCGTTGAGCGGTATTTTATATATCTTCGCGGCTGTGGCTGTATGAATATCGTGTCCGTTGTTAAATGCTTCGAGCATGTTGTGGTCATTGCTCAGATGAGCTATAATACGCAGTTCAATCTGCGAATAATCGGCACTTAGAAATACACAGCCCTCATCGGGAATAAATGCTTTGCGAATTTCTTTTCCCTGCGCATCGCGTATCGGGATATTTTGCAAATTAGGATTGGTAGAGCTAAGCCTACCCGTAGCTGCCACCGTTTGGTTGAACGACGTATGCACTTTTCCCGTTTTAGGGTTGATTAGTAAAGGCAGGGCGTCGACATAGGTGCTGAGCAGTTTCCTGAGTCCTCTGAAATCGAGAATTTTACCTATAATAGGATGTTTTGACCGGATTTTTTCCAACACGTCCTCCGAAGTAGAGTATTGCCCGGTTTTTGTTTTTTTTGCTTTATCATCCAATCCTAACCGGTCGAACAAGACATCGCCTACCTGCGCCGGCGATGATACATTAAAATCGAAGCCAGCCATTTGGTGTATTTCCTGTTCTATTTTCAGAGCTTCAGCTGTAAGTATTTCAGAGCTTAACCGCAGGGCATCGCCATCAATACGCACACCATTAGCCTCCATCACAGCAAGCACTCTCATCAAAGGCATTTCTATATCATAGTACAATTTTTCGAGTCCTTTTTCTTTTAACTCCGGTTCAAGTATTTGTTTCAGCTGAAATGTGATATCTGCATCTTCAGCCGCATAATCGCAGAGCGTTGGCAAGTCGAGGAAACGAATCCCGATTTGCTTCTTGCCTTTACCTCCTACCAGTTCTTCGTATTTTATAGTTTGATAATGCAGGTATATCTCGGCCAGATAATCCATGCCATGACGAAGTTCGGGTTGCAGAAGGTAATGTGCAATCATGGTATCGAACAGTCGGCCTTTTAGTTCCACACCGTAAACCGACAACATCAGCAAGTCGAATTTAATATTCTGACCAACTTTTTCGATATGCTCTGCCTGAAAAAAAGCTTTAAATTCACGCACCACTTCTTCAGCTTCATTTCTGTCCTGAGGGAGTGTTACATAGTAAGCTTCGCCTTTGGTAAAACAGAACGACATACCCACCATATCGGCCAAAAACACATCCAATCCTGTAGTTTCGGTATCAAAGCAAACCGATTTCTGCATAAATAGTTTCGATATCAGGTCGGCACGTTTTATTTTATTGTCAACTAAAATATATTTGTGCGGTACGTTCTTCAGCGTAAGCAGGCCGTTGGCAGGAGCTGCTTCAAGTACCTGCTGCGATGCTGCGGGTGCAGGCGTTTTCGGTGAATCAGAATTTTCACGCTCTTCCGGCTGATCAAAAAGCGACATTTGACCTGTTGGTGATTTTGGTCGGGCAAACTGAATGGTAGTGGAAGGCTCATCTGGAGGCAAAGAGCTGAACGGTTTTGCTCCGAATTTGCTCTGAGTCATTGTTCTGAATTCCAGTTCATCAAACAATGCTTTAAGCTCCGTTTCGTTCACAGGTTCAATTTCGAGCGCCTTTTCGTTAAATTCTATTGGTACATCTGTTTTAATAGTAGCCAGAAAACGCGAGAATATAATTTGATCCTTATTATCTTCAATCTTGGTTTTGAGCGCTCCTTTTAGCTCGTCGGTGCGGGTAAACAAGGTATCGATACTTCCAAATTCCTTCAGAAGTTTGGCCGCGGTTTTCTCACCCACTCCCGGACATCCCGGGATATTATCGGCCGAATCGCCCATTAATCCCAGTAAATCAATCACCTGCTCGTGACTATGCAAATCATATTTTTCGCGTACTTCTTTAGGTCCCATCACCTCAAATCCACCGGTATGTTTAGGCCGGTACATAAAAATATGATCGGATACCAATTGCCCGTAATCTTTGTCGGGCGTAAGCATATATACCTCAAAGCCCTCTTTTTCGGCCACTTTAGATACGGTGCCAATTACATCGTCGGCTTCGAATCCACTTACTTCAAGAATAGGGATATTATAGGCTTGAATAATTTTTTTGATATACGGTACAGCCAGTTTTATATCCTCAGGAGTGGCTTCGCGCTGCGCCTTGTACTGCTCGTAAGCCTCGTGTCTGAATGTAGGTCCTGATGGATCAAAAGCCACGGCTATATGCGTGGGTTTTTCGCGCTTAAGCACATCTTCCAGCGTATTTACAAAACCATAAATGGCCGAAGTATTCAACCCTTTGGAGTTGATACGTGGTGCTCTTATAAAAGCATAATATGCCCGGTAGATGATAGCGTAAGCATCAATGAGGAAGAGTTTTTTCATGCATTCATTTTTATTTTTTTGCATACTTGTAGCATAGAACTCATAGCCCCGGAATTTCTCGGGATATCGTCTTTTTGCTTTATACTAAAGAATAACAAAGATACAGATTTAATGTTGAATGAAAAAAAACCCGGAAACAAACAACCGGAACCCGGAGCTTTTAAAAGTTGAAACGATTAATCATTCTACGTGCGGCTTATTCATTTCAGCGATAAACTCATTTTAACCCCGGTATGCTGAAAATCAAATCCACTGAACGAAGCATATACTCCTACACGCAATAATTCAGAAAATCCTACGCCATAACCCAATTCAGAATAGGCTTTGCGAATGGCATTATCGTACAAAAAGTTTAACTGAACGGATTCTTTTAAAGGCAATTTTTGCAGAAAACCAATGCGTTTGAGTAGCAAATAATCCGAAGTCAGGTGGAGATGACCCTCAATCCAATCAGATACAGTGGCTGAATAGTTTGGCAACAGAGCAAAACTGTTATTCAAACTGGTGAATGACACAGCAAGCGGAGTAGTTCTGAAATAATTGTAATCAGGAGCATAGAGTCGGTCTTTGGTAAGAAACGTCCCTGCCGTGAACTGATACGACAGTGCTGACCACTCACTTACTTTTATCTTTTGCCGCACACCAAACTTCAAAACGTTGTACGAAGCTTGTTCTGCATCATTACCCACTTTAAATGCTGAACGGTAAGCCAACGTCAAAGTAGGATAATCGGACTCAATGTATTCTTTCCGCCCGTTTTTGATACGGTAGCGGTAGCCCGGAGTATATTCAACATGGGTACTTATGCTTGTGATTGTATTTTCAGGAAATGCAGCAATATATGCAGCATCGGGAGCATTGGGCTGCGGACTACCGCCCCAAAGATGAAAATCAGTATGATTTGTAGCAATCCTGCGCTTTTCGTAAGCAGCTCCAATATTAAAAAACAGTCCGTTAGCCAAATCAATTCTGTTTTCAACCCTCACAATCCGGCTTTGATAAAACCGGATTACATTATCGGCAGCAATTAACGACGATAATGAATTGAGCAATCGTGAAGTTCCTTTTTCGCCCTGTATGTCTGTTGTTGAATTACCTATATTCAGGTATAATTGTCCATTGTTCAAAGGCCAATAGCTGTACCTGAACGATGTATTCCAGTTGATGCTCTTGCGCGCTGTGGTGTAGTACGCCCAAGGTTCAATATTCAGGTTTGATCTATTGGGTAGTTTTATGTTCAATGCCAATTTTTGTCCCAGCCACAGCCCATCAACAAAGTTATATTCTTTAAGAACTCCTGCTAAAAGTCCGTTGTACGAAAGTGATGCAGAGTCGCCCAGCGAAATGGTACGTCCGAGAAACCATCCGCTTTTCTTGTTTTTACCACTATTGCCAAAACTTATCTCTATCGTGTTTTCGGTAGTTTTTACTGTTTTGGTTGGTGGCAAGGTGTCTTTCCGAAGGAAACTTTCGGCCTCCTCGGTAAGTAGGGGAACATTACGAACCGACTCCCAGTAAGCTGAATCGCGATCAGAAGCTAAAGAATCAATTTGAAATTTGACTAATGCTGAATCCCTGACTTCGAGTTTTGATTTTGCACCAGCCACTTCTGCGGGTTCCATACTTTGGCGGGTGAGTTTTGCCAAACGGATAGCATCAGCTGCGGACAATTTCTTTTTCGAAGCTATTTTCTCAATCGTCTCTTGTGCCTGAAGTTGTTTATTTGTCAATAACTTTGTTGCAGTGGCCGACGATGAAGATACAGCTACAGGAGTAACTGCAACTTTTGATACTGCCGGATTTAGTTTAATATTAGAATATTTAACCGAAGAATAAAAACGAGCCAGACCCGTAACACCCATCGTATTGATGTTGGTAACCACGTTGTAAGTTATGGGCATAAAAGCACCTGGCAATACTTCCTGATAGTTCACTTTATACCGAGTTGTAGTGCCCATTTCGGTCACAGCCAAATCCAGCGAATAAACGCTCCAAAGCTTATCAACAATATAAATATACCCTGTATATAAAGATGATTGCTTTATTTTGGGGGTAATTTGTATTTTGTTGATTGTAAACTGTCCATTGTCAGTAATATCTGCCAGCCTGAAATTATAGTATCTGAAGGCCTGGGGCGACAGTGGCGATATATAATCATCGTACCGGGCGGCGTAGATATTGGATGTAACTACCCGAACTCCACCACCTTTAGGCTCCATTTCTTTAGGTACAGAACTTTTGTAGGCAACTACCTGCTGCGTGTAATGCGACGGCGTACGGAAAGTTATCCTGTTCTGAGATTCGAGCACCAACACTTTGCCTATAAGCGATTTCAGCTTACGGTCTTTAATCATCATTTTCATGAGTGCCGGTATATTGTCTATTTTTACACTCCCTTTCAGGTAGTTTTCTGATTTATAAGACTCTATCTGATATAAATGGTAAGGTGCTTTGGCAATAGCTCGTCGCATAATTTCGTTTGCAGGATTGCCTTTCTCAGGGCGCACGGTAAGCTCATTCAGGTTCTGAATTTTTTCGGCCAGTGTAAATTGTACCCAGACTCCTTCGGGAGGCACTGTCACGTTTTTTGTTTGTGATACATAGCCCACGTAACTTACTTCTACGGCATATGTTCCCGGTTTAATGGTTGTTTGAAACATCCCTTGAGCATCGGTTACAATACCCAGAGTATACTCGCGAATATAAACTGTGGCGTAAGGCAGAGGCTCACCACCAGAAGTAAGCACTTTGCCCCTAATTTGCTGAGCATAAGTAGTTCCTCCCCAAAACAATACAAATAAACAAAATACAAGTCGGTACATAAGATTGAAGTTTTTTTTAAAACGCGATAAATGTATTCATTATAAATAAATTAGAATATTTTTATTGAGAATATTTAAAGTGAATTTAATGACATTAACAATATGTGCGCTTAGTAAAGCATTTTAGGGGAGTTGCAGCAGAATTAGTATAACTGATAACCTGTTAACCCGGATATATTCGTTTATTGAAGAATTTCCTGTACGGTTAATGCGGTTTTTTTATTAATAATGCCTGATGTTTTTTTTCTGTTCAATTCACCCTTATGTTTGTTCAATTCACCTGTTTTTTGCTTTTTCTGACTTTTTTCCAGACCTACTTTTGCGTCATAATTCAAGAAAACATTTAAAACGCAAAAGGTATGAAAAAAACATTCTTAGCATTAGTGGCTTTGTTGCTCACTATTACAACTTACGCACAAACCAAAGCCGATCAGCTGAATGGCATTTGGACCAACGAACAACAAACAATTCGTATTGAGTTTTTCAAAGCGCCGACTGGCTATGCTGCCAAAATTGTATGGCTTGCCGAACCCAACGACGAGCATGGTAAACCCAAACTTGATTCGGAAAATCCGAATGCAGCGTTGCGAAAAAACACCCTGATAGGTACAACCATTATTTACAACCTGAAATTCGATGGTAAAAACAGCTATAAGTCGGGCAAAATTTATGCCCCTCGCCGTGGAATGATTGCCGATTGCAGCATTAAGGTGGTATCATCTACCCAAATGGAAATTACCGGCAAAAAAGGTTTGTTTAACGATACCAAAATATGGACACGATGCAAGTAAAAAGGAAAATAATCTTTGTTGTGCTTAGCTGGTTTATATTTAGTTTCAGCGAGGCTCAGGTGAAAATAAACTCGATAGAAGAAGCTCAGAAATATGCACTTGAGCATAACTACGGCCGCAAAATGCAAGAACTGAGAACTTCGCAGGCGCGCGAACAGAAACAAACGGCCAATGCTTTTCTATATCCGACAATATCAGCTGGCTTCAACGGGCAGTACAACATTGATATAAGCGAAACACCTGTGCCGGGCGAATTGGTTGGGAAACCGGGCGAAACTGTATATATGAAGTTCGGTAAGGAGTACGCTTATACAGCCGGGTTGAATGTGAGTTACAACGTATTGAACTGGACTTCGGTGTATCAGTCCCGAATTGCAGCCGCCAATGTTCAACTGGCGCAGGCCAATAGTTTGTATTACGAACAGCAACTCCGCGAACTGGTTGGGCAGAGCTATTACGCCGTAATCACCGCATTGCAGGCCGAAAAAATTACGGAAAAAAGCTTACTGGCAGCCGATACTATTGCGCAGTTGACCCGGAAAAAATTTGACGAAGGGTTGGTAGATCAGCTTAATCTCAATCAGGCCATTATAAACAAAATGCAGGTGGAACAGCAGTTGCAACAAACAAAAGCCTACACAGTTCAAACTACCAACCAGCTTAAAATGCTTTTGGGCATAAGCGCGAACGACGAAATAGTGCTGACCGAAACCGCGCCCAAAGAGAAGGTTATCGGCGCGGATGGTTTGCAGATAAATGGCGATAATAAAGCCGAAGTTCTGAAACAGCAGGAAAATGTGGCTACCAATGAAATGAAAGCGGCTTTGTCGGCTTTTGCCCCACAGCTTAGTCTGAAGGGATACTTTGGCGCTAATCAGTATTGGAATGAATTTGATTTTTCGTTCAATTCCAACGACTGGCGAAAATCAAACTATGTAGGTGTATCGGTCACAGTGCCCATTTTTACAGGCTTTGCCAACAAATCGAAATACGATGCGGCCAAAATTCAGAAACGAATAGCCCAAACAGCTTACCGCGAAGAGGTGGCAAACGCCGAACTGCAAAACAATAGTTTGTTGAAAAAGTATTTTTCGGGCATAAATGTAGTGAATGTTTCCTTTGAGAAGATGAGTCTGTCAGACGAAAATCAGCTACTTGCACGCCAAAAGTATGAGCAGGGCTTACTGAGTTTAAGCGATTATTTAGAAATTTTCAATTCAAATCTTTCTGCACAAAATCAATATTTAACAGCTTTGTCCGATTTCAGATCGGTTAAAGCAACCATAGATTCACGAAAATGAATACACAATCAGCAAATAAAATAAAACGCATGAATATCAATAAAATAGCTTCATTATGGTTGCTTGCTACAGTAGTTTTAGCATCTTGCAGCCGCACTCAGGAAACTACTCCGCAGCGCAAAAACATTGTGGATGTGGTGTTTGCCAGCGGGAGTATTATCATGGAAAAAAACTACCTGCTTACGGCTCAGGCCGAAGGAATACTCTCCGAATCGTATGTCACCGAAGGCGATTCTGTCGATACAAACGAATTGCTTTTCCGTATCCTGAATGAACCGCAGGAAGCCCTGGTTGCCAGTGCCGCCGCCGGATACACTTATGCCGAAAGCAATACCAAAAGTTCTTCATTGGTTTTGCAAAAGCTTCAACAACAGCATGTTCAGCTCAGCAATCAATTATCCAACGATTCTGTTCAGTACATGCGCTATAAAACTTTGTACGCCTCGAAAGCAGTTTCGAAAGCAGAATTCGACAAAGCGGAATTAACCTACATCAACCGAAAGGCTGATTTGAAATCGTTGGAAATCAGCATATCGGACACAAAAAAAATGCTTGACCTTGAAAGTTTAAATGCAAAGGCAACATATATCAGTCAACAAAACAACAACGAACAATACATCCTGAAAGCAAAATATCCGGGAATTGTATTGAGTTCGCCAAAAATTCCGGGCGAATTGGTGAAGCGTGGCGAAACCATTGCTCAGATTGGTTCGGGAAAGTATCTTGCCAAATTACTGATTTCGGAAAACGATATAAACAAAATCGGTGTGAATCAACAAGTGCAAATTGAACTGAATACCAGCAAAAAGAAAGCTTATGGCGCTGTAATAACCAAAGTGTACCCGGCTTTTGACGCAACTGAGCAATCTTTTGTAGCCGAAGCTGAGTTTACCGGAAATATTCCCGGCTTAAGAATCGGCACACAGTTGCAGGCCAATATCATTATTGGCGAAAGTAAAAATGCACTGGTGATTCCCGCTGAATACCTTATGCCCGACAACAAAGTGATGCTGGCCAAAAACCATGAAGAAGCAGCTATTACAACGGGTATTACTACTCCGGAATGGATTGAAGTAAAAGCAGGTTTGACCGAAAACGATAAAATTATACGAAGAAAAGATGGCTCAAAAAAGAAAAAATAATGTAAACCGGCAAATTGCGTCGGTTCATTTAACTTCAAAAATCGGACAAACAGTGGTTGCCATTTTAGGAGTAACCTTTGGCGTGTCGATGTATATTTTCATGAATAGTTTTATGAACGGGGTAAACAAGGCGCAGGACGATTTGGCTTTCAGCAATCTTTCGCACATACGCATCGACAACGAAAACGAGAAAAACGATTATAACCCTGTAGAGGCGGCTTTTTCGTCGGGAACTGTTTTTAATATCCGCAATAAAAAAGATATTCAATCCGAAACCGATATAAAAAACACGCAGCAGGTGATGGCCATTTTAAGAGCACAACCCGAAGTGAAAGACCTTACTTCGCAGGTGAATTTCAGTGTTTTTTATCGTAATGGCTCCAAGAAGATAAACGGCACAATCTCAGGCGTTGACCCCAATAACGAAAACCTGATGTTTGGCTCGGCCGATAAAGTTGTAGCAGGTAAATGGGACGACCTTAATTATCAGAAATCAGGTTTGGTAATCGGGAAAATTCTGGCCGATAATCTGGGCGTAAAACTCAACGACAATGTAAACGTGCTTACTTCCGATGGGATTTCAAAAAACTTTAACGTAATTGGAATCATTGAAACTTCGGTAAAAGAAATTGATAAATCCAGAGCGTATATCAACATTGGCACAGCACAGCAATTATTAGGTAAAAACTTCAATTACTCAACCGGAATTCTGGTTAACCTATATGACCGGGACAAAACTACAGCCGTTGTGGACAGAACCCAAAACAGTGTGAAGTACAATATGGAAACATGGCAGGAAGCCAATCAGCAATTGGTAGCAGCTTCGCAACTGCGCAATATTATTGCCAGCGCCGTTTCGTTGGCTATTTTATTGGTAGCCGGGTTTGGTATTTACAACATTATGAATATGACTATCAACGAAAAAATACGCGAAATTGCCATTCTCAAAGCAATGGGGTTTTCGGGCGGCGATGTGCTTACCATTTTTCTGACACAGGCTACTGCCATTGGTTTATCCGGTGTGTTTTCGGGGCTTATTCTGGGTATCAGTATTTCGTCGGCGGTAAATCAGGTTCCCTTCAAAGTAGCCGGCCTTACAACCTTACCCATTCATTATCAATGGGCCGACTTTGCAGCAGCAATGATTTTTGGCATTCTGACTACCATTTTAGCGGGTTATTTCCCGGCGCGTAAAGCATCGAAAATTGACCCCGTAATTATAATAAGAGGATAATAAATGACAACAGTGAATAACAATACAAATGCCCTTGAGGTAAAAAATGTAGTGAAGTATTTTCACGATCCCAGTACTTTTCAGGTACTGAAAGGAGTTTCGTTCGATGTAAAAAAGGGGGAATTCCTATCGCTGGTGGGTAAATCGGGTTCAGGAAAATCTACCCTGCTTTACATACTCTCCACCATGGATACCGATTACGAAGGCAGTCTTTCCATCAATGGCAACATGCTTACAGGGCAGAACCAGAACCAGCTTTCTATCTTTCGGAACGAGCACATTGGTTTCGTGTTTCAGTTTCATTATCTGCTACCTGAGTTCAGTGCTCTGGAAAACGTGATGCTTCCGGCCAAAAAACTCGGAAAACTAACGTTCGACGAAATTGAACACAAAGCCTACGAAAGTCTTCGGTTGCTCGATTTGGAAGAGCAGGCCTTGAAAGGTGCGAATAAACTCTCGGGCGGGCAACAGCAACGCGTGGCTATAGCACGGGCGCTGATCAACAGTCCGTCCATCATTATGGGCGACGAACCAACCGGTAACCTGGATAGTAAAAACTCCATGGTAGTACAGGATATTTTCCGCAATCTGGCGCATGAATTCGGGCAAACCATTATTTGCGTCACGCACGACAACGATTTTGCCCAACGTACCGACCGAACAATAGAAATGACCGATGGTCTCATCTCAAACCATTGATAATTATGAAGAAGTTCATTTTTGCGATTCTGATTTGCAGCTGGCTGGTTGCCGACGATGTATGTGCCCAAAAGTACGAGGCGATGGCTGTAGATTTTTCTACTTATAGTGGCAGTTCAATGTTTTCAGAGTCGGGTGCAATCCGGCTGGCCATACCTATTGTCCGGAAAGGCAGTAGTCGTTTGTTGTTATCTCCCGAGTATAAATTTTTCAACACAAAAAACAGGGAAGATATTCCGGCAAACTATTATGATCGTTTTAGTTTACGTTTGGCATGGCAATATAGGGTGAGTGATGGCTGGAAATTGCAGTGGGTGGCCATGCCATCATTCAGCTCGCCGTTCAATGAAAATAACGATATATTGTTTAATACAATTTTCAGGGCAAATTACAGCGTGTCGGGTTTTACCTATTCATTGGGAATAGCTTATTCATACAGATACAGAAATAATATTCTCACTCCGGTAGCAGGAGTTGTGTGGAAACCCGCTGAAAAATGGACTTTATCGGCAAAGGTACCTTTGAATTTCAGAGTTATACACAACGTAAAACCCTGGTGGGATTTAGGAATGGAACTCTCGGGTGGTGGAATTTCATCCTTGTCGGAAAATGAATCCTTTGATTTTTTATGGATTCATGAGCGGAATTTATTTATAAACTCCGATTTTAAATTATATAAAAACTGGTGGTTGTCGTGCTCGGCGGGCTATGCCTTTAAACGAACATTGAAAACCTACGAATTGCCCGAAAGCTCCGTTTGGACTTTAAAAGTAAATATAGGCGAACCGGGCTTAACACCAGTTGATGTGTATACTGAAACCGGCTTTATTGCAAGAGCAGGAATAAAATTTAAACTTGGGCGATGAAAAACAAAAAAATTCAGAATGAAGTTTATTTTCAATTGTTTTCGCTATTTGTTGTTATAAATAATGATGTTATTGTTTGACTAAATAAATTTTTATCTTTGCGTTGTAAACGATAGAATATCCATCCTATTATCCAATCAATTTTATACTAAAAATGCCATTAGGTTTTATTGATAAGTTGCTTTACAGCATAAAAAAAATAGATTTTAACTGGAAAATGGCGCTGATTTTTTCGGCCATTCTCCCTACATTGAATCTTATAAACAATAGCCAGCAACGCGACTTTGACGAATGGCACCGAATAGTAGGTAACTGGACGTTAACTTTTGTGTTTTTAATGAGCAGTTGGGTAATGAATGCCGTTTTATATCATAAATCAGGTTTGTCGAAAGATGTATTCAGATATAAAAGGGTGTTGGTTATAATGCTGGCAAATATAATTTTCCTGTCTGTATTTATTTTTACAGCTCTCTTTTTGCTCAATAATTTTGAATTTACTTTTACGCAAACCAGTCGCAACTTTTATCTGATTGCCTTTCGGGGATTTATTAGTGTAGTGCTTATCTACCTGATACAATTCATCTTGTATTCCAACCGGAGATCGCAGGAAATATCCATGCAAAACCAAATTCTCAAAACGGAAAACCTGCGTGCTCAGTTCGAGTTGCTCCGTCAACAGGTGAATCCTCACTTTTTGTTTAATTCGCTCTCTACGCTGCGTTCGATGATACATTCCAACAACGACAAGTCCGAAATGTTTGTGCTCAAATTATCGGAAGTATACAGGCAATTGCTCACTAAGCAGGAAAAGGAATTGGTTACGCTTCAGGAAGAATTGGAATTTATCGACGATTACTGTTTTATGCTTTTCACCCGTTTCGGTAATAAGCTGACTGTTGAAAAAGATATAATGACCGGGTTGCTTACCAAAAGACTGCCTACTTTTAGCTTGCAGATATTGCTCGAAAACTGTATAAAACACAACATTATTTCAGAAAACAAGCCTTTGCATATCAAGCTTTTTAATTCGGGTTCAGAGTATTTAATCGTTGAAAATAATTTGCAGCCCAAATCAGCTTCGGGCGAATCGTCGGGTCTGGGGCTTCAAAATATCATTAAACGTTACGAATTGTTGGGCGAAAAAGATGCTTTATCGGTCTTTTCGGATGAGTCGGTATTCCGCGTAAAAATTAAACTTATAAATGTATGAATATTCTTATAGTTGAGGATGAGCCGCAAACGGCCAATATCTTACGCGATATTATTCTGGAACTACAACCTCAGTCACACATTGTTGAGATGCTGGATAGCGTGGAAAGCGTAGTGCTTTTTTTGCAGGAAACAGCCACACAGCCCGATTTGATTTTTATGGACATACAGTTGGCCGACGGGATGAGTTTCGATATTTTCGCCAAAGTTCAGGTAAAGTGTCCCGTTGTTTTCTGCACAGCGTATGATCAGTACAGTCTTCAGGCATTTAAAACTAATGGTATCGAATACATACTCAAACCTGTAAAAGCAGAAGATGTACAGGCAGCTTTTGATAAACTCGAAACGCTAAGCAAAAGTTTTAAGCCCGAAACTGCCATGCTGGAACTAATGAAAGGTATGCTAACTCCTTCCAAAACATACCGAAAATCGCTGCTCATTCAGTATCGGGATAGTTTTATTCCAGTGAATACAAGCGATGTGGCAGTTTTCTTTGTCGAAAATGAAATTCTGTACGCCTACACTTTCGATCAACAAAAGTACCCTCTGTTTAAACCAATGTCGGAGATCGAAAACAACCTTGACCCGGAACAATTTTTTCGCATTAGCCGTCAGGCACTGATTAACCGTCAAGCCGTAAAAGAAATTCAGCCCTATTTTAACCGGAAAGTAAGTATCAAAACCAATGTAAAGTTACCCGAATCTTTAGTTGTGAGTAGGCTAAAAGTATCAGAGTTTATGACCTGGTTGGAAAAATAAAATAGATTTTCAATCCGTTTCTTAACAGGATATTTCTGTTTTTTTTGAATGGATGTATTATTTAACCATATTATCAGTGCTTAATATTCTCCGTATTCACATCCGCCTAAACTGCCTTCTAATTCATCGATCAGGCGGAATGCTCCCTGTTCTTTTCGGAAGAACTTAAGTGTGCCTTCGGCATGGCCGCCATTCCAGAGTCGGTTATGGTGTTTGTAGCCGTCGGGGTTTTCGTAGTTGACGTGGAGCAGGTAAGCTTTAGCGCATCGGAAGTTTATTTCTATCTTGTCAGCACTGTTTTCGGAAGTTATGTTCCAATAAAAATACTGGTTATCCTCGTTGGTACTGAATAGCTGCTTTGATTTTTTCCAGAACTTCGAAAAGTTGAATTCGAAGAACTCTCCTTTATAATAAAATGCTGTAAGAATACGCTGCGGAAGAGCAATACCAAAGACTGTTGGACATCCTCCACCCAAATCGAAACTGGCATCTACCTGTTCGCCTGTTGTTTTTGATCGGAAGTTGTTACAATTGAGCCATATCCATGGATTGGTGTAATCCCGTCCCCAGTTTTTGTCCTGATAGCCGTACGAAGTTTCGGGATAGACGATGTATTTTTCATCGTTGAAGATAATGTCGCCGCTGTACTTACATCTCATCCCCTGTACATGCCAGTACATGTGAAACGCATCCAGGGTATTGAACAGTTCGGAACTACCGTATCCCACGTCGAAATGCACATCTTTTTCTACGGTTAAATTCCATTTCAGGGTACCTGCATCACTCATTCGTTCGGGATAAAGATCTCTTTCTTCGGCTGAAACAGCTACCTGCCCGGATAGATGATTTTCGGTAAGCTGGTTGGGTCCGATGGCGCAATTGAGCTCCTCAATGGAAGCGTGGAAATCGGATATTTTATAGTAATTGTGTAATTGCACTTTATCATCGCCCCATGTTCCGGCTTTGAGCATGGCATAACAGGGTTTGCGGTTTTGCAATTTGCTTTCCTTCTGCTGTCCCCAAACAATTTCGCCCTGCCACAGCGCGGGGTTTATCACATAATACTCGATAAAGAAAGGTTTTAATTCACCTGTGCGGGCATTGGTGGCTACAAATGAATGCCACCACCAGTCGTAACCCCGTTTGGAAGTTTTTTTCGTTAATCGGTATCCGTTCTTATTCATATTGTCGGGCAGTTTGTTTTATTGTTATTCAGCGCTGATAATTATACGGCGATAACCGGTAAGGCGGGGTGTGCCATTGTCGGTTACTTCGCAGATAATGTGCAGCGTTTTTCCGGTAAAGTCATCTGGTAAATAAACGTTGGCAACTGCGGAATTGTTGTTTTCCACTTTTACTTCGCCTGTATAATTTCCGGCTTCGGGCAATATCCACCACTTGTAGCTGAGTTGATCTTTGTCGGGGTCGGTAGTTTTGGACGCGTCGAGCGTTATTTTCTTTCCGGCCTGCGACCTGATATAAATGGCGGAAAGGCTTTTATCCTTGTTCACCACCACTATCGGATTGCGATTGCCTTTTCCGTCCTTTGCCCAATCCATGCGCGCGGCAAAGTTATTGAATATGGCCGGATAGAAGTAGGCAAAATATTTGGTGCCAATGTCGTAGGCTTTGCCTGTGTAGTTGGAGAACGACTTTGTAACGCCATCGCGTCCGGTTCCCCACTCAAAGTAACCGCTCCATCCGCCCTGGTTGGGTACGTCGGGGTCGGAGAGACCTACGGGCATCACATGCAGATAGGAGGGAGTGTCGCCTTCCACGCCCCATTTGTACTTGGGATAAAGCGCACCGAGATTTCCGTGGTTTTGTATGTGTGTGGCGTATTGTTCCCAGTTTCTGACTCCCGTGTCGTTTTGATGTTTCCAGGCGCATTCATCCCAAAAGAACTTCAGGTCTTCGAACTTACGCAACCATTGGTGCGCGCTTCTGCTGTACGCAATAGTATCGCCCTGCGACCACGGACGATCCTGATCGGTAATGGTATATACGCGGAATTTGTGGAGAAATGCGCGGAACTGTTCGGGTGTGCGGTCGTGCTGTACGCGCCATACGGCTTGTGCAAAGGTGTTGCCACCGCCCCAAACGGTTATCCATATCGGACGGTTGTCGTTTTCGTCGGCCAGTTGGATAATCTTCCGGCTGCCTTCGGAGTCGTTGTTTTCGCCGATAAACTTCATGCCCATTTTAGTGCTTCCCAACATGGTGACCGACCTGAGATATTCCACGCCGGGCCAGTAACCTATCTTCTGTACCGATTCGTTTTGGTGAAAAGCCTTTTGGTTGGAACGCTTTTGCAGGTTCGGGAGGTCTTTCTCGTAAGCATTAAGCGCGGCATGTATTAAATCGATGCGTTCCTGTCCGCCGGTGTTGCTCCATCCGGTGGTGGCTATGAGTGCTTCTATCTCGAACAGGTCGGCGTGCGAAAGTAACCGAATGGTGGATTCCATATCATCGGGCTCGATATTGTTGGGGGCAATGTCGGTGAGTACCACTATGCGTGGTTTCAGGTTTTCTTTGTTTTGTGCCTGCGCTGCCAGTGCGAAAGCCATCAGGCATAAGCAGGCGAGGAGCGCGTGTGTTCGTTTCATGGGTATAATTTTGTCTGCATTAGAATCTTTTTGTCTGCATCTGAATTAGCAGTTGCCGGTTTGTATGTCGCCACAGGTTATTATGGTTTTGCCAAAGGCATTCTCAAGAGTGCCATTGATATATTTGATGTAGTCAAAGACATTCTGAACATTGCCAAAGACTTTTTGAACATTGCCAAGGATTTATTGATAAGTGCCAAAGGCTTAATGAAAGTAGCCAATGACATTTTGAACATTGCCATTCGTTTTTCGAAAAAAGACGGAGCTTTATTGTAAAATGCCATTAGCTTATTGATTTTAAATCAAGCAAAAAACAATGTACCGTGACGGCTTTCGGAAACGAATCGAAAAACGCTTCGCCGAGCCATTTGCATTTTTACAACCTACGTACGCTGGCGCGGGTCTCCTGACGCGTGACATTTATTCTATACAATTATTTTAATTTTATTTTTGCTTTTTCTCTGCTTGGCACAGGTCTGGAGAACTGCGCCAGCGAGAGGTAAGACGCTTAGCCGAACAACTTAAAAACTTTATACGCTGCAGAGAACAGGGGAAGCTACGGACATCCCCACCGTCGTTGGGAACCAACGGTCAGCGTAGCTAATTGTAATCGCAACTTCCAATATTATCAGGATTTTTAACCCGAAACAAATGTAAATATTTATTTTTGAATTATTTAGCGGATTGCAATTATTCCCTTTGGTCATGACCGTTGGTTCCTTATAGTAAGTGAAGGTAGGATTACAAATCATACCTGACCACCGCCAACTTTTACTCATTTAAATGAAGGTAGATCCGGTTGGACGGGAGGTTATTTCTTTACTTTTTTTTTGTGGTAATATTATATATACATACAATAATTATTGAGAATATAATTATTATAGGAATTTCTTTGATAGCTTCGTGTGTTGATATTGGACCAGAAACGTGTCGTCCTAATCCACCAGCAAATTTTACTGTTATAAAAAACAGACAAAAAAATATAATGAAGAGTGTTACACTTGTTTTTAATTTACTTTTACTCATTTTTTTTATCGGATTGTTGGGTTGAATTATTTGCAGGTGACTGTGGAGTTGGATTAATATATGGTTTAATACACTGATTATAAAATTCAATAACTGTCATTCCTGTCTGTGTTACTTGAGATGCATTGTCAAATGCAGGTAAACCTGTAGTAAATTGAGGTAAATCTTGTGTTTCTCCTGTCGCTAAAGAATACATAATGCCGAAACCACCCCCCCCGTCCCTTTGGATATCGGAAATTGCGCACTGTCGTTGGGAACCAACGGTCAGCGTAGCTAATTGTAATCCCAACTTCCAATATTATCAGGATTTTTAATCCGAAACAAATATAAATATTTATTTTTGAATTATTTAGCGGATTGCAATTATTCCCTTTGGTCATGACCGTTGGTTCCTTATAGTAAGTGAAGGTAGGATTACAAATCCTACCTGACCACCGCCAACTTTTACTCATTTAAATGAAGATATATCCGGTTGGACAGGAAAATGCTGGCAGACTACGCTTAACGAGAGAGCAGTAGAATAATACAATTATTTCATTTCTTGTTGTATAAATTATATACTATACACTAACTATTTGTTTTTGTCCGTTCTGATTAACAACTTACCATCTGCTCTAATCTTATCCTTGTTAACGATTAACCAATTCTCGTTTTCAAACATAATTCCTTTGTAAAATAAAACAGATATTATATTAGATTTTTTTGATAAAAGGAAATATTGCCGTGACTTTATACCTGTATCGTTGTCTTCTATCCAAAATGATTTTATATTTCCTTTTACTCTTATTATATGTTCTGTACGCTTCAAAAAAGATAATGTGTCATTTTTCTCCGTTATAATATAAATATTGTATCGTAAATAAATATCGTTTGGAAAATTTGACGGAAATATATTTATAACAGAGAATTTTGATTTTTTATTATAATCTTCGTAGACTGTAATTCTTTCAGGCATAGTAGAATTTAAAATCAAGAAACTGTCTTTTACTTCCCAATATCCCCAAGTATTTCCATCACCCCAAGTATTTTTATACGAGCAACCATAACAATAAAAAAATGTGTTGTCTGATCTTAATTCTAAAAATGTTATTTTCCCATTAAATGTGTATGAAAATGTTCCAAAAATGCTGTTTTGTGAATAAATGTAATTAAATATTCCCGACACACAAATACATATTATTAAAATTGAGTTTTTCATATTTATTTACTATTAAATCCTCGTGAATAAAATAAACCTCTACTTACCTCTATGCCTAATGGCATACGCGTAAATCCTTGTAAAAATGAAGATCTTTGAAGGTGCTGCCCTTCTGGCGAATTAGTATTAATTGGACCATTAGGCAATGTTTGATAGGCAGGAGGATTCATTTGTAGTCCAAAACTTCGTACATTATCGTTATTCATTTTTAATGGGTATCCATTTACTATTTTATCAGGACTTTGAATAAATTGGATTCCAGTAGCCAATAATCGTTCTCTATTGTAAGCAGCCGTTTCGTCTGAAATATCGTATAAGGAACCAAAACCTTTTCCATCTATCCTAAATGAAATTTCTCCAATTTCAAACTGATAAGCATGCTTTAATTCATGTCCAATTAATCCAATAGATTTGTCGCCTATTCCTATCATAACTTTTCCATTTTGATATTTTACGCCCCCTTCCTTTTCATCCGTACTAAACACGTTATAAACTTGGTCGGATTTTTCAAGAGAAGAAAACTCATTTAATATTGTGGCATATTCTCCTGCTAAACTTTTTAAAGCCCCTTGCATTTCTTTAGATAATCCATCTGACTTTAACATCTGATTTATTGATTTTAAATTGTCAGATATTTGTTTTTTTTGTTTTTTATATATTTCATCAGGATCTTCAACAACCATTCCATCAGGATCTACAAATTTCACCGGATTATTACCACACCACGCATACGGACTTATGCTGTAATATTTTTCAGCCAGTGGGTCAAGTGTGGATGTACGCATAATGGCCGGATACATCCAGCGTGCCTCACTATCGTATTCGTCCCACCCATGCATTTCCACAAACTCCTTACCGTTGTACTTTTTATTTTGTACTCCGGCTCCGAGCCCTTCAGCCCACGGTAGCCCACTGGGGTAATACTGCGTGCGTTGCAGGGTGGTGTTGGTGTTGGCCAGCCATACTTCGCGGTTATTACCCAGATGGTCGCGGCGGTAGTAATGATACTGCGGGCTGCTTACCGTTGTAATATAGCCTTCGGGAGTGTGTAAGCGGGTTAATGTTTGGGTTGTTGTTTCTGTTCTGTCGGTATAAATATTGACCGTTGATTCGTATTCAAAATTTTCGGCATAATTCGTTTCGTATCCTTCAAATGTCTTTATATCTAATGTTATAATTTTATCCGGAACACCCAAATCTTCATCTATCGTTTCAAAATCGTCGCCAATAATTCTGGATGGTTTTGCTATGGACGAAAACACCTACTTCTATTATCTGTCATTATTATATAAAATTGATAATCAGAATCTTATTTACTTGTCAACACATCTGATACATTACCTTGAACTAACACACCACGCTTAGCAAAGGACATTCCGGATATTGCCTATTTTTAAGACATGTGTTGCTTTATAGCTAATACTAACAGTAAAACTGACAAAACTACATATAAAAATACGACTATATTTCCGATAATGCGACTCTTATCACTCTCCTTACTAAATGAATTTACAATGTAATCAGCTACAGAAGGAATTGCATAAGGCAAAACGATTATAGAAGGAATTATAATTTCAATAAAACCAGGCAATTTTCCAGTTGTAAACTCATTAATAGATATCGCATTTACTAAGAAAAGTCCACCCATAACCTTTAGATGGGATGTAGGTACACCTCTGTCAATAGTAATGTACGACATTAAACAATAAAGTTTATAGAAAATGTAGTTTACTGGAAAAAGAATTATCAATATTATTTTTTTAATACATTCCATTATTGCTTCTTATTATAAGGTCAGGTATATAACTACGTAAAAAATACTCTAATTTAGTTATACCCTTTGCTCCTGGTTTAATAACATGATTGTAAGTTAATGACATAGCTGCGCCTGGTGCACCTGCAAATGAAATAATATTTACAATAGCATCGGTCATTTTTTCTCCCTTTAAATTACCATTAGTTAAATCTACAACGTCATTCACTCCTTGTATGGCTGAATTTAAATTTCCAAGAAACCCTACTGTACCTTTAAATCCTTTTGATAAGTTCATAAACTCACCAATGATATTACCAGCATCAGTAGCTGTACTAATGACACCTTTATATTTATCCCAAAAGCCTTCATTACTTGTAAATTCGTTTATAGTTGCTATAATAGTGTTGTCAGCACTTTTAACTCTGTTTATAGCTAAAACACTTAATGCATTTTCTTTATCATATTTTATTTCACTGCCACCAAGGCTAAAGTATGTTCCTTTTTTATCATCGTAAGTTTTACCTAAATGAGTATATCCTCCTTTTTCAATTTCTTTCTTGGACATCTCACCTTCCACATACTTATATGCTGTCCGGGTCTGTTTCTTCCCATCTTCATCTGTATATTCTTCTTGATATGAGTACCAATCCATCCCATCCGGGTCCACCATCCTCACCGGATTCCCACCACACCACGCATACGGACTTATGCTGTAATATTTTTCAGCCAGTGGGTCAAGTGTGGAGGTACGCATAATAGCCGGATACATCCAGCGTGCCTCACTATCGTATTCGTCCCACCCATGCATTTCCACAAACTCCTTACCGTTGTACTTTTTATTTTGTACTCCGGCTCCGAGCCCTTCAGCCCACGGTAGCCCACTGGGGTAATACTGCGTGCGTTGTAGGGTGGTGTTGGTGTTGGCCAGCCATACTTCGCGGTTATTACCCAGATGGTCGCGGCGATAGTAGTGGTACTGCGGGCTGCTTACCGTTGTAATATAGCCCTCGGGAGTGTGTAAGCGGGTTAATGTTTGGGTCGTTGTTTCTGTTCTGTCGGTATAAATATTGACCGTTGATTCGTATTCAAAATTTTCGGCATAATTCGTTTCGTATCCTTCAAATGTTTTTATATCTAATGTTATAATTTTATCCGGAACACCCAAATCTTCATCTATCGTTTTAAAATCGTCGCCAATAATTTCGGATGGTTTTGCTATGGATGAAAATGCCTACTTCTATTATCTATAATCACTTTGTTCTATTGATAATCAATACCTTATTTGCTTATCAATACATCTGATACATTACCACACACTAATTCAACAAAAAATTTGTTTCTATTAGTACATCATTTTTTCTTTGTAATGTTATTGATATTCGGTTTAAAATTGACTCACAAATACTCCCATAAATTTCAACTTCAATTATTAAATTACCATCATTTGACTCATAAAAATCTAATAGTAACTTTTTACTAATATCTTTATCAATTATTATTATAAGACCAGAATGTTCATCTTTAAACTCAAAATCAGAATTGAAGTTAACTAAACTTTCTATAAACAATGCACCGCAATCTTTCGAAAATTCAGTAATAAGATAAAATCCAGTATCAGAATTTTGTTCAAAAATCGGAATAATTTCACATAAATACTGTCTCTTTATGGGAAATGGCATTGTTAGTTTTATCCATTTTGTTTCATCTAAAAACTGGATATTATCTGTTTCAATCAAGGAAATTAAATGATTCTGGATATTTGTATTTTTTACAAGTCGATTCAATTCATTCAAGTACTGACTTAAGTAATTCAGTTTCCCAAATAATCTTCTTTTTTTTTGTTCATATGTTTCCATATATCATTATTTTGTATAGTTAACCTTAGATTTCTGATTATCCAATTTTGGTCTATTATAATTATTCATACGGACATTTCCGCTTTCATCTGTTTTAACATTTCCCGCTTCCCAATGAGGTTTTCCCTTATGGCTTCTGTCTTTTGTTTGTTGTTGTACAGATTTCTTTTCTGTTCCTCCTCCTTTTTTTGATACTTCATAACTATATTCTCTCCCAGAAGCATTTTTTGATTGAGATTTTGGTTGTTGACTTGTAGGAATATTTTCTTTTCGCATAACTTCTCTTCTCGCAGCTCTTGATGTTTCTACAGTTTTCTCAACAGTTTTCTCAACAGTTTTCACCTCCTTAACAGCATCCACCACCTTATCTGCCGTCCTAACAGCTTTTATCCCAGCACCAACTCCTCCGGGAACTAAAGGAATGACAACGGCAGCAGCATCAGCAACCACCCCAACACCATCCAAAATAGCAGCACCAACGTTGCCTTGTTTTACATTACTTACAAAACTGGCAGCACCTGTAGCAAGGCTGAATACATCCCAAGCAGTCTCTAACCATCTCCCATCTGGATCAACATTTATTACCATGTTGTTTCCACACATAGAATAGGGGCTAATATTATAAAACTCTTCCACCTCCGGATCAGGCGTCTGAAACCTCATGATAGCTGGATAGTATTGCCTCCAGACAATATCATAAGTATCATACCCATGCATTTCCACAAACTCTTTACCGTTGTACTTGCGGTTTTGTGCCGAAGCTCCCACACTCTCAGCCCACGGTAGTCCACTGGGGTAATACTGCGTGCGTTGTAGGGTGGTGTTGGTGTTGGCCAGCCATACTTCGCGGTTATTACCCAGATGGTCGCGGCGGTAGTAGTGGTACTGCGGGCTGCTTACCGTTGTAATATAGCCCTCGGGAGTGTGTAAGCGGGTTAATGTTTGGGTTGTTGTTTCTGTTCTGTCGGTATAAATATTGACCGTTGATTCGTATTCAAAATTTTCGGCATAATTCGTTTCGTATCCTTCAAATGTTTTTATATCTAATGTTATAATTTTATCCGGAACACCCAGACCATCATCTATCGTTTCAAAATCTTCGCCAATAATTCTGGATGGTTTTTCGAGGGTTTTTTTGGGAATTAATACCGGCAGCAGCGCTTCTTCCACTTTGGTGAGGTATCTGCTAAGTAACTTACGCCCGCCGGCGTCATATCGGTTTATAATCAGATTGCACCGTCGTAGGAATTTGTAATCCCAACATATTATATTATATGGATTTTTTAATCCAGAACAGCTGTAAAAACTCTTGTATCAAAAAGATAAATAATCATCTTGGATTATTTAGCGGATTACAATTATTCCCTTTGGTCATGACCGTTGGTTCCTTATAATACAGAAAGGTAGGATTACAAATCCTACCTGACCACCGCCAACTTTTGCTCATTTAAATGAAGATATATCCGGTTGGACAGGTGTGAATAGAGGGTAATTACTGCCAACATAATAAACAAGCCCTAATGATCCTACGATATATAGAATGAGTAATATAAATCCAATTATACTTTTGGTTTTTGATTCCTCTTTGTATTTTGAAGCTATTTTGTTTATATTTTTATATAATGTAAAATAATTAACTCCAAAAATGATTGAAAAAAGAATAAATGCAAAGATTTTATTTTCGCTTACTGTTAATGAAATTTTAATATTAAAAAAATGAAAAAACAACAAAAGCATAGTTATAAGATTAACTCCTTGCATCACACATATTACAATCATTGAAGTAAATGCTGGCGCATTATTGGTTTTAACTCGCTTAAAATCTTGATATAATTTATAATATAAGTATTTCATGTCGATATTTGAATTAATGTGGATGTAGCGAATATGTTACTAAATCAGGATTTTCCTGAATAGCTTTAAAATAAGGTTTTGCGAGCATGTAATTCATTTGAACTGGAATTCCGCAAAGGCCTAAACGAAGTGCACCTAATGAAACGAATGTATTTAAACCAGTTTCTGCCCATGATTGAAAAGGTTTGCCCGTATTAGGGTCAATATTTACTGATAAAGTTACATCTATTATCAAGCCAGTACCCATTGCAAAATAACCAAGATTTGAAGCTATTCCAAATGTTTTAACATATTGATTTCCAGCCCAACCACTTGCATAAATCTTTAAATTAGTTCCAATAGTGTGATTCAATTTAAAGTTTTTGGCAATATCAGATCCTAATCCTAAAACATTAGCGCCAATACCAATTGTTTGCAATGATTTGATACTTTGTTCACTCAATGGTATTCCATACATCTTTATTTCCGGTTGCTCCCAAACAAATAAAGAACCGATAAATCTTTCTTGTGAATAAAAATGATAGTGAAAATTTCCTTTTTTGTCTTTGTAATAATTATATGGATACAGGGTTTTCCATAACCCTTCCCAATGTCCGAATCTTAGATCTCCATATCCTTGGGCTGTTGCACCTCCCGGCCGATCCATAGGAGCTATATACATACCAGTAAAAGGATCAAATCTATCTCGCCCCCACATGTCTTTATTATCCTCTCCAGCCAAACCTAAGGGGTCAATATATTTTATAGGATTATTATAGCAATATGCATACGGACTTATTCCGGGCATAAGTTCCGCCAGCGGATCCACCCCTGTAAATCCACCACCATCACTTACCGTGCGGAAGCGAGCCAGATTGTCTATCCAGTTTAGTCCATGCATCTGTTGCATTTCGTGCCCTGTATGGCGGTAAGGTTGTGCGCTGCCACCGTTAACTGTACTCTCGCCAAAACGCATGCCGCTGGGATAATAACTGCTGGTTTCTACCACAGTACCACTGCCGGATATCACCACACGGTTACTGCCTAAGTGGTCTTTCAGGAAGTAATAGTAAGTACCGCCCTGCCAGTAACCAACCGGAGTTAGAATACGTTTCAACGTTCCGTTCTCGTAAATGATATTGCCCACATAATCGGTAGTGGTAGTGGCAGATGCTGTGGGGTTCGTCAATATCGTATTCAGAGTAGTTACGGGTAAGGTTACTCCCTCCGGAGCTGTTTTGTCCACCACCCTTAACTTGACTCCTGCGGCTGAGTAAGTATAAATGGTTTGATGCCCCTGATAGAACTGCATGGCATCCGGCAAATTTAATGTATTATATCTGATTCCCCAAATATTACTGTTACTATCGTACAGTCGGTTACCATTGGCATCGTAAGCGCAACTGTTTCCGCTGTTTTCGGAATTTTGAACAAACTCTTCACTGCCATAAAATATTCCGTTAGTACCCGAATCAATTGTTTTTATCCTTTGATTACCTTGATACATAAAGCTCAGGTTGTCGATAGTGCCATAGCCACCCAAACCTGATTGTAAACCATTACGCGTGAAACTCGTGGTATTGCCCATTTTGTCGAACAAGAAATGTTCATCATACCTGTTGAGTGTTCCGGTTAATACATTGCTGTTGATACCGGCATAGGTTGCGTCGGTCAACCGGTTCAACCCGTCATACGTAAAACTGTACGCCCGGCTATATCCCAAATTTTCATTGGGCACATTCCATTTCATACCTGCTATATTACCATTGTACGCTGGTGTGAAGTTGGGCAGATTAGCCGTGTTGGCATTGTAGTAAAGATTTTCGGTAAAACGGCTGCCCGAGATACCGGTTATCCAGCTCCTCACATTATAAGAGTAAGTAGTAACATCTACTCCTCCCAGAGTTTTTGATTGCAACCTTCCCAGTTCATCGTAGGTATTCGAAGCCAGAGTTACGGCATTACCACCATTCAGATAGTAATTGGTAACCAGCGGACGCAGCGCATGATCGTAACTATAGGTATAACGCTCTGTTACCGTATTCTGCCCGCTGATGTTGTGGGTTTTGTAAGTAGAGGTGGGTTTGCCGCTGAAGTTATAGGTGTTGTACACCATATCGTAACCCCCCAGATGGTTGGTGGAGCGGCTTTGTACCACCTGCCCTTTGTGGTCGTAATACAGTACCGAAACGGTATAGTTTCCTGAGCCATCCAAGAGATAGGTGCGTGTGCCGGTTAGCAGTCCGGTGCTTATTAACTCCTCTTTGGAGGTAGCGGTGGTGGGGTATGCTTTATCGTATCCACTATTAGCTTCATAGTTTAAGTAGGGTTGTACGGTGGAGGGTAAAGCCGCAACAAAGCTGTAATTGTCGTAATAATTGATTGTTAAGGGCAGGCAGTTGTCTAAACCATTCGCTCTATAGTTGCTTAGCACTAATTCAGATTTAAAGGTTTGTCTTAACCCGCTGTAACAGCCGGCAGTATCAGCATCGGCGGTTATTCTGTAATTTAATCCGGTAAACACGATACGTCCAAAAACATCATATTTTGTTACGGTCCATTCCTTAGCATCACCGTTTTTCCGCTTACGCTGGTTACCATCCTGGCTTAACACTAATCGGTCGGCTCTATCATACACCATATATATCCATCCGCAGCCGGGCAAACGCTTGGCTATACAGTTGCCCCGCTCGTCGTATTGATAAAGGTAAGCATATTGCTTCAGCGTTTCATCGTTATCGGCATATTCTACCTGTGCGGTTAATTTATCGGTGGCTAATGGAGGCAGCACGTAGCAAAGTTGACCTAAATCGTTATACACGTAACAGGTTCTTACACCCTGATCCTGCTCAGTCATAACCACCCGCCCGAGTTTGTCTTTGTATTCGGTACTTGTTTTGCCGTCTTCGTCGGTAGTTGTGGTTTTGTAAAGGGTGGCTGATGCGTAATTACTTCCGTGTTGCAATTTGTCCAGGGTGTTTACAAAAAAATAGGGTACATCGCCGTTGTTACATCCATATTGCACAGCCGTTGGGTGATTAGTCCAGGCTTGTCCGGGGCCATATTGCTTATCAACCCTATTGAGTGGCGAGGGCTCGTAAATGGTTTTATTAAACGCAGAATCGTTGCCATATACAGTGTTGGATGCCGCAATAAAACTTGCCCGGCTAACAAATGCACCCCCGTTAGAGCTACTTACTGCAGCCGGAAGCCATTGTCGGTATTCGCGTCCCACACCATCGTAATCGGTATAGGTAAGCAGGTCATTCTTTAGCGGGGTGATACCACGCTGTACTGTTTGTATCGGGCGGCCGAGGCCGTCGAAGTATTGAATGGTTGAATTGGAATTTTCGTTATTTAGATTTGTAGACTGTGTAATCGCTTTTATTGGATATGTACTAATTATATAGTTTTGAGCTCTTAAAGAAAAAGAGAATAAACTAATCGTCATTATTGATAACTGAATAATTTTCTGTGTTCTCATATTAATGATTAAATTTACTTATTAAAAGTCAAAGGTCCAAAATTTATACTACTATCAGATGGAAGTGGTTGTGAACCTAGTAATAAATTTAAGAATATATTTCCATTAGGTTCAATTTTTATACTCCATGTACGAGTACTTCCAGAGCTGTATGATAGCGTTCGAGTTACAGAAGGACTACATTCAGGGCAAAGTGTTGCTAATAAATATGATGTATTTGGACTAATGGCATTCGAAGTGACAACACCTACGTTAATTGTAGTTGTTGTATTGTTGCAGGAAACATTATTTGTGAACTTACGAAAACCTGATTGCATATTTAGCGCGCAAGAATAACTATTTGAACAAAGTGTATTTATTGAAATATTTTTAATAATACCAGCGTTTTTATCAGTTATTACACATATTATTGTTAATTCTCCTATCTCGGTACTTGTAAAACCAAATGTTGTAGATGTAGTATTTGTCTTACTTGATATTATTGTACCTGAACTGTTTTTTAAATACCAGTCATAACTATATATTCCAGATCCTCCAGAAATATCTAACAACGTAGCAATACCACCCATTCCTTGAAGATAACTTGCTTTATCTAATAGCAACGTAGCATCAATATTTGGGTTATCAGTTTGTCCGTTTGAGTATCTATATTTATACTCACTTAAGATATTATCACTTTTATCTCTAACTAATTTTAAGTCTCCAAATACATCGTATTCATAAAAAGAGGTTACTTCCCGTGGATCAGTGACAGTAGCTATACCTATAAGTGGTTTATAAGTATAAGTCGTGACAAAAGCGTTAGGTAAAGCTCTTTGCAAGCTACCGTCTCTTAGTTTTAATTCATCTGGAACTGATAACTCTGATAAAGTCTCTGTATTTGCTACTGAAAAAATTCTTTCCACCTGATTTTCTACATCGTCATAATTAGCATTTTTAATCTCGGCAATCGGATATTGAGAATTATATCCCCATAAATAAACTGTACTATTTGCATCCTTCTCCTTTATATAAACAGGGTTTCCTTTTGCTGTGTATTGACAAGTTGCTTTTGTTATATAATTTGAGAATGGAGAATAATTAGTTGTTGCATCTGAACCAAGAATACCGTTCCCACTTTTATTAGAAAATCTAAAATTAGCTATCGGAAGCTTATCAATAATATCTAATCGTTTATTTTCAACCATATTCCCATTGCTATCGTAATTATTTATGATACCATTTGTAATAAACTCTCCACTTTGATTTTTCAAACTACTGACGACCTCTATGGGAATATTGATTATGTTCTTATTAATTAATGTATATGGATATTCTTGATTGGAAACAGAATAATCCTGAGGATAAATAAAATATTTTTTTTGAGTTTCATTGACGTTACTACTAATCTTTTCCTCCATTGATATAGCCAAATTTGCAGGATTGTAAGTATAATTCACCGTATTAACAATTTCACCATTTGTGGTATATAATTTTTCATTTCTTTGCGTTAATTCTATCCAGTATTTAGTTGATGGGTAGATATACGCTATTGTTCTGGCATAAGGACAAACTCGCTCATACTCATTACCAGGTAATACATTACAATCTACTTCATTTCCAAAATAGATATCTTCAACAACAAGATTTACAAAATGTCCTTCTTTGTTTAAAATTGTATAAGTGTTTTTTACTTCTTTTTGTAGATTTCCACTGGTATTATACACATATTGTTCAATAAGATTTCCATTACGTGGATCTTCCTGAGGCTTGTAATAATCGTAGGTGAAGTTTTTCTTGTTCCAGTATTTACTTATAATTTTTCCGTAATTTGATCTATATGAGTTTTTTAATCCGTTATTTACCACTTCTACACGGTTGTATCCCACTTTATTTTCGCCTCCTGAAATCATATTCTGAGAACTTTGAATCCAATAGTTAAGTAGATTGGGTATTGGAGGTGAAATTTTGCTGCCATTAATACTTTGTATTTCTCCATTCTGATAAATCAACATTTTTTTTCTTGCAAATTTTATCGGACTCATTAATATACCGGAAGAAGTCCCATCTTCTTCAATATAATTAAAATTTTTCACAATAGTATTTGCACCTTCAGTCTGACTTATTTCTTTAATACGCACACCAAAACCATTGGATACATTATAATTAGTTTTGCTAATAGATATTTGGATTGAACGACTCCCTGGAAAGGATGCATAAGGCGTAGTTTGATAAATAGAACTGGGTAAGGAAGCCATTAACTTATATTTGCCCGGAGGCAACATTATTTTTTCAGACCAATGTTTATTTGTTTGTCCAGTTAACTCTGTTGAATCAGTTAGTGCCCAACCTTTATATCCTGAAATAATTTCAACTGGGCCATTTGGTGTGTTGACATAGATGTATTTAAATAATTGAGCGTTAGCTCCCATCATACTTTTCCAATAGTATGGAAGAGGGTTCTGGATATCAATGTTAAGTTGTACTTGCATTTCAGAGGTTGTAGTAAATTCTTTGGGAGTAGTGTATTCTGTCGGAATAGTTGCATTTATATTTGTTGCCAACACGGATTTAGATGTGAAAGTAGGGTTAGCATCCATACTAGTATCAAAATAGATATAATTTGTAAATTGATGTGGTTCGTAAGCGAAATATGTGTATCCTCCTGTTGGGTATTTTATAGAATTTAGCATCCATCCATCCACCGTAGATGGATTAAACCGATTATCAGCATAATCCATACCTCCATAAGGGAATTTATTCGTTTCGTCTTCACCTGTACGGGTTCTTTCGGTTATAAACCGATGATAATATATTCCACCAGAATTTTCTTTTCCATTATAATTTCCCCAGTAATCACGAGCGGCAGATGTTTTTCCTGGTAACGAATTAGAATTGTATGCAAACACATAGGGTGGCATCGAAACTTTAGTTCCATCCTCATTGATAGCTTCCTCTTTCATCGATAAAAGTTGTAGTCTTTTATATAATTCATCATTATTATAGTATACATAGTTTAATTTACTTGGATCGTTAAAGAAAACAGACATCCATTTATAGTAATCATAGATATATTCTCCGCCAACAGTATTCCCTTGAAAGTAATCGTATTTAAATACAAATCGCTTAAGTAATTTATTATTTATTTTGTCGTAGATTTCTATATTTTCAAGTTTTTTACCTTTACCTCTAATATCAATCCTTGAATCTACATTAAATTGAACTAATGAATTATCTGATTCTATTTGGTATAGATATGAGTTTTGTATCTCAAGTCCATTTGACAAGGTTCTATACACATAATTATCGACGTTTCCTGGATGATTGAAATAAGAATTTTCTGTCATAGTTCTAATTGGAATTATAGTGCCATATTTTTTGTAATGAAGCAAAATTGATTTCCCATTAGGGGATTCAATTTTAGTTAAATAGTAGGCGACGGAGCGTAGTGGATAAGGAGTTCTGTCTATGAAAGCTATATTATCTGGATCTTGTGGAATGACGTTTTCAATTTCATTGAAATAATACTTAACCCCATTTGGTGCAATAATTAAGTTCGGAAAATTGTCTACATTGAACTTCTGGTCTTTACCAATTATGATGTTCTTTTGCAATATCTTGTCATAAATCATCTTAAAACTATATCCCATAAAATTTGCAAAATAAAGTTTTGACTCCCCTTCACCATATTTCAGAGTTCGTACGTATAACTCGTGTGATATGTCATTATCCGATGGATAAGTACATACAAAATTATTGTCTCCCGACAAGCCTTGCATATTTAACTCATGAGAGCCGTTGATTTTGTTATATTGAATTAAATCAGGATCTCCTGGTTCAAATTTATAAAAGGTTAATTTCTCAAACAAGTGTTTCCAATCATCAATATAATTACCACTCCGGGATGCAGGTTCTTGAGTCGAAACAACACCACCTGCAATTAAATTCCAATTCAATCCCACCCAAGTTGCCTCTTGATCAACCTTAATGGCCGTAGCATGATAATCCAATGATATAGGTAAACTTAAATCGCCACATTTGACAGTGTATATTGGAATTGAAATTTTAGGTACACCAGTGTATGTATCCACGGGAATTTCACCAACTCTTTCATAAGCAGCTACTTCAGGTGATTTTAGACTTACTTGTTGAATAGATTCTCTTTGAGAGAATGATAGTAGAGATACAAAAGAACTTATTATTAAAAGGTTTATTTTTTTCATTATGTTATGTTTACTATTTGTGTGTTAAAAAATAGCTATCATCAATTTTTTATTTCTTCACCACCACTTTTCTCAGCAACATATCATCCACATGTACATATACGGTATAGCCGCCGGTAATTTGGTTGGCTAAGCTGATGGTTTCGTTGTTTAGTCCTTCGGGCTGGTTGGCTGGTGTGGTTTGGCATACGGGCATACCTATGCTGTTGTGTACCGAAAACCAGATGCGTGCCGGCCGGGTGAGCTTATAGCTTATATACAGATTGTCAATCACCGGATTGGGAGTCAGCTGTGCTTCGGTAAATACCGCTTCGGCTCCTGTGGGTGCTTCGGCTACCGTCTCGGGTAATGCTTCGGTGGCTACCTGCGCGCTTTGTTTCTCAGGTGGGTAGTAAAACGAAGTAGTGAATACGGTGGTATCCTTGGTTTGCACGTTGGTTTCGGTTGGTTTTTTTATCAGCTTGGTTTTAATGCTTTCGAATACCGGGTAGCGAATGCCTTCGGCATACCAGGCATAGGTATCGAGCGACATTTCTACGCTGTCTTTACCCGTTTCGGTATAGTAGCGCAGGGTATGTACTCGCAGGGCTTTTTTTACCGTTTCAAAATCGGGCAGCTTGAGTTCGCCTGCCGCATCGGCCTGTATGCGGGTATAGCCTTTTACACCCAAGCGGAGTCGGTGACTATACTCGCCCTTACCCTCGAATGTGCTGTACAGCGTATCGCCGTAACTGAACGGGAAGCGCATCCTGAGTTCGGGCGTGGTGTAGGTCATCAGCGTGGTATAGTTTTCAAAACCTGTAGCCCACAGGCTGTCGTTGCGCTGCCGGTAGTAGTAATGCGTACGATGTTCCAGTCCACTGAGTATATCCATGTAGGTGCTGTCGGGGATTGAATAATCGAGCGTATATTCCTCGTTGATAGGTTGTAGCATGCTAAAGTCCCAGATAAGCCCTTTACCCGAGCTTCCGGGGTCTTTATATGCTACCTGTTGCTTTACAATGCGGTCGGCTGCCCGGTAAGCATTGCGTTCGGTGGTAAGGCTTTGAGCCATAGAGCTCAGGCATACTGCAGATGCCAACCATAGGACTAAGCATTTAGGATTCATATTGTCATTATTTTTTAAAATGTTTGTTTCTTTTATTTTCCGGTAAAATCATTTTATACTGCAAAGTTTCCGGAGCTCAGTCTCCGTAATTCCCCACTACCTGTTTTTCACTTCTGGCAACATGGCTACAAGCCATTACCGGCAAGGCGCAATTTGCCCATGCGTTTTTAGTTCTAAGTGAAAAAATAATATAAAGAGAATATAATATACCGGATATCTATCTCCGCCAGCCGCTGACTAAAAGGAGAAGATTCCAAAAAAGAGAAGGCATGCGCTAAAGCAATGGTATGCTGTAACAGATGCTCAGTGAAAAATGTAAATATTCGGGGTAGTGAATATATATGTGTGCGAAAATATTAGTAACCGGCAATATAGCTAAAAGTGAGTAATACTTTGTACTTTTTGTATATTGATTTTACGTACTTAAATTTTCACTTTGCAATTATACGAAATATATTTTAAAAAAGCCAAATAATTTGTGTTATTTTTTTATGTTTTTCAGCATATATATGCAAAAATGTTTATAAAAAAGCAGTTAATGGGTAGATAAATTTCATAGAGCAAACAGGTTTAATTTTTTATTCACTGGATTGCGCTAATGCCCGTAGCGCCGCGCGGGTGAGGGATAGTAGCGGAAAGGACGCACGCGGTGGTGTGGCCTGAGCCGCAGGCGATGGCCATGCCGCAGCGGGTGGACTTGGAGCGGATAGCCCGACCCGACGTAGGAGGGGCACCCCCAAAAAAAGTTATTGGGTTATTAGGTTATTGAGTTATTGGGTTATTGAATTGAATAACTGAATGACTGTGAGGTTGAACAAAGTGGGGTTGTTTCAGGTTTGATTGTTGTGTGAGTGCGAAGTGCTTTTTTGCTTTTTAAATTGTGTGATTGTGGATAACTTATTGTGAAAAATATTTTGACCGCACAAATTTATTCCTATCTTTAGCAACGCAAATACAAGAATCATCATTATTATTAAACTACATAAAACCATATACTTAGCATGAGCTCATTTGTCCATCTGCATGTTCACTCCTATTATTCTATTCTGGACGGTATGTCGTCGATACAGGGCTTGGTGGATAAGGCCTCGAAAAGCGGAATGAACGCTGTGGCGCTTACCGACCACGGTAATATGTTTGGGGTAAAGGAGTTTTTCAACTACGTAAAAAAGAAAAACGGCAAGGTTAAAGACCAGATTAAAGCGCTGGAAAAGGAGCTGAAGGCTGAAGGACTTAGCGGGGAGCAAAAAGCGGCTTTGGAGCTGCAACTGACGGAAGCTAAGCATCACCTTTTTAAACCGATACTGGGCTGCGAGGCTTATGTGGCTCGCCGCAACCGCAAGAGCAAGGATGCGCAGGAAGACCGCAGCGGATACCACTTAGTGCTGCTGGCCAAAAATAAAACGGGTTACCGGAATTTGTGCAAATTGGTGTCGATGGGCTGGATGGAGGGTTTTTACTACCGGCCGCGCATTGACCATGAAATACTGGAGAAGTACAGCGAGGGGATTATTGCTTCGTCGGCCTGCCTGGGTGGCGAAATACATAAATATGTGGAAAAAGGCGACCTGGAAGGTGCCGAAAATGCGGTGATGTGGTATAAACGGGTGTTTGGCGACGACTTTTATATAGAACTGCAACGCCATAAAACGGACAAGCCCAATGCGGACTACGAGTGTTACGAAAAACAGCAACGACAAAATGCTGAGCTGATACGCATTGCCCGAAAAACAAACACCAAACTACTGGCTACCAACGATGTGCATTTTGTGGAAGAGGAACACGGCGAGGCGCACGAGCGACTGATATGCCTGAGCACGGGCAAAGACCTGGACGACCCTACGCGTATGCGATATACCAAACAGGAGTATCTGAAAACGCCGGAACAGATGTTGCAGATTTTTGCCGATGTGCCCGAAGCGCTCGAAAACTCGGTGGAGATTGCCAATAAAGTGGAGTTTTTTGACATCGACTCGGCACCTATGATGCCGGTGTTTCCCATACCGGAGGAGTTTGGTACTGAGGAGGCTTATCGCCAGAAATTTACGGAAGAAATGCTGCGTCAGGAATTTGGCGATGGATACGACCGGCTGGGCGGATACGAGAAAGTAGTGCGCGTAAAGCTGGAAGCGGACTACCTGACAATGCTGGCTTATGAGGGTGCCGCTCAGCGCTATGGCGAAAACCTGAGCGACGAGCAGAAAGAGCGCATTGACTTTGAGCTGAATGTAATGAAGACAATGGGTTTTCCGGGGTACTTCCTTATTGTGCAGGACTTTATAAGTGCAGCGCGCGGCATGGGAGTGTCGGTGGGACCGGGACGTGGGTCGGCGGCAGGGTCGGTGGTGGCTTACTGCCTGCGCATTACTGATATTGACCCTCTGAAATACGACCTGCTGTTTGAGCGCTTCCTGAACCCCGACCGTATATCGATGCCCGATATTGATATAGACTTTGACGACGACGGGCGCGGACAAGTGCTGCGCTGGGTAACCGAGAAATATGGTAAGGAACGTGTGGCGCATATTATTACTTACGGTACCATGGCCACCAAATCGTCGATAAAAGACGTAGCCCGGGTACAACGCTTACCGCTATCGGAAGCCGACCGCCTCACAAAACTGATACCGGATAAGTTTCCGGAAGGTGCTGATGGCAAGGCGCCCAAGGTCAACATATCGAACTGCTTGAAATATGTACCTGAACTGCAACAGGCACGAAACTCGTCGGACCAGAACTTAGCCAGCACCCTGCGTTATGCCGAGATGCTTGAGGGCACAGTGCGTCAAACAGGTGTGCATGCCTGTGGGGTAATTATCGGGGCCGACGACCTGACCAACCTGGTGCCGCTGAGTACGGCCGTGGATAAGGAAACGAGCGAAGAGGTACTGGTAACCCAATATGAAGGTTCGGTAATTGAAGAAATCGGACTGATTAAGATGGACTTCCTGGGACTGAAAACGCTGTCGATTATTAAAGAGGCTTTAAATAATATCAAAAAATCGAGAGGTATTGACCTTGATATCGACTCTATCCCCATTGATGATGCCAAAACCTACGAGCTGTTTAGCAAAGGGCTTACAGTGGGGACGTTCCAGTTTGAGTCGGCCGGGATGCAAAAACACCTTACGGCGCTGCAACCTACCCAGTTTGAAGACCTGATAGCCATGAATGCCCTGTACCGACCGGGTCCTATGCAGTATATCCCGCAGTTTATCAACCGTAAGCACGGCCGCGAACAGATTGAATATCCGTTTCCGGTGATGGAAAAACGCTTGAAAGACACCTACGGAATTACGGTGTATCAGGAACAGGTCATGCTCCTGAGTCGCGACCTGGCCGGCTTCACGCGTGGGCAGTCCGACGAATTGCGTAAGGCCATGGGGAAAAAGCTGGTTGACAAGATGGAAGCCCTGAAAGTGAAATTTCTGGAAGGATGCCAGAAAAACGGCTACGGACCCAAAGAAAAAATTGAACAGATATGGGCCGACTGGGCTGAGTTTGCGAAGTATGCTTTCAATAAATCGCATGCTACGTGCTACTCGTGGATAGCCTACCAAACGGCATATCTGAAAGCGCATTACACGGCCGAATTTATGGCTGCCAACTTAACGCGCAATAAGGACGATATTTCGGAAGTTGGTAAATTTATGGACGAGTGTAAAACTCTCGGCATGAATGTACTGGGCCCTGATGTAAACGAGAGCGACCTGAACTTTATGGTAAACAAAGACGGAAATATACGTTTTGGTTTGGGTGGCGTAAAAGGTGTAGGCGAAGGCGCTGTAATGGCCATTATGGAAGAACGCAAAAAGAATGGACGGTTTTTGAGTGTTCTGGATTTTGTGGAACGTGTAAGCGTAACCGCCTACAACAAAAAAACCATAGAAAGTCTTGCCCTTTGTGGCGCTTTCGATTGTATGGGCGATATACGTCGGGAGCAGTTTTTTGTTGAAAACGCCAAAGGCGAATTGGTGCTCGAATCTATTATCAGATACGGGAATAAATACCAAACCGACGCTGCAATGACACAAAACTCCCTGTTTGGCGACGCTGATGCCATAGAAATAGCCAAGCCCGAAATACCATTCGCCCCGGAGTGGTCGCCTCTTGAAAAACTCAACAAAGAGCGCGAACTGATAGGTATGTACCTGTCGGCACATCCGCTGGACGAATTTGAACTGGAGATAAACCACATATGCAATGCCACCACCACCGACTTGAAAGATTTGGAATCGCTACAGGGAAAGCCCCTGCGAATAGGTGGTATGGTGACGGGATTCAGACATGGAACATCCAAAGCAGGTAACCCGTACGGCATTTTTACACTCGAAGATTACAACGGAGCTTTTGAATTTGCGCTTTTCGGAAATAATTATATCGAATTTGGCAAATATATGATTAAGGATTTATATTTGTTTATCAATGCCATAGTACAGGAAAAAGGTGCCGACTGGAAGTTTAAAAAGCCTTCGGATCCGAATATGCCTAAAGAACTGGAGCTGAAAATTCAGAAAATTGATGTGTTCAGAGAAATTAAAGACAAACTGATTGATACGCTTACGCTAACCGTACCGCTGCAACAAATTGACGATGAGCTCACCACTGAACTTACCGATATGGTGATAAAAAACAAAGGTAGCGTAAATCTTTATCTGAATATAGTAGATGAAAATTCGCCCAACTCGGTAAAACTGTTTTCGCGCCAACACAGAATGAGCGTAAACAGTGAGGTGTACCGTAAGCTGAAGCGTGCACGCGATGCCGGCAAGCTTGAGTTTCAGGTAAACGGATAGGCGCCCACAGCCACCAAAAGCTGCTGAACAACAACGAAAACTGCGACCGATAGAAAATCTCGATATAGAGATAAAACTTTGTCGATAAAACATTATGGAAACAAAACCGTTTCAATATTTGATTTATAAATAATAATGAGATGGAAAGGGAATAACACAAAGTTTTAATAGAGTCCCTTGCTAAACAAAAAGAATAAAGGCAATTAAAAAATTATTAACTATACAAAATTATAAAGTTATGGCATTAGAATTTACAGATGCAAACATCAAAGAAGCAATTAACAGTGGTAAACCCGTAGTAGTAGATTTCTGGGCAGAGTGGTGTGGACCTTGCCGCATGGTAGGACCCATTGTGGAAGAACTGGCCAAAGAATATGATGGTCAGGTAATTATTGGTAAAATGGATGTGGACGAAAACGTAGACACGCCTAATGAATTTGGCATTCGGAATATACCTACTATTTTGTTTTTCAAAGACGGACAGTTGGTTGACAAGCAGGTAGGAGCCGCCCCTAAAGCAGCATTAGTTGCCAAAGTTCAGGGACTGCTGTAAGCCACTGGTTTACAACAACACACACAGAGCTGTATCAAGAATAATAATTTTTGGTACAGCTTTTTTTGTGTTGAATTATGCATTTTTGCGGCCGTAGCTATGTGGTGGTATGGCAGGTAAAGATGTTTAAGATAGTAGCTATATGTTTTTAGTACATGACAAAAATTCTATTTTGCCTATAATTAATGGATGTGAATAGTGATTCATGTGAATAGAAACGCGGATATAGCGGATAAAACAGATTTTCGCTGTAAACTCAAAAGTTTTCATAATACGGATTACATTACAGATTTTGACTTCACAAGTGAAGTCGACTGATTTTCAGCTGCGAAAACTAATCCACCATTTACGTAGTAAATAAATCAGATTGCTTATCCACATTAGTCAGGTTATATACATATTCGTTTCTAAACTTTTGTGTCCCTACTATCAGGGTATAAATCTATTAAACCACAATAGGCACAATAGAAAGAAAACTAATATGAAAATATATAATATCGAGCACAATAGGGCAAATGCCTATTGGCATTTAATCTAATGAAATTGTAAAATCTTGATCAACAAATCATTATTCTAATGTGTATATTGTGGTTAAAATCTTATAGCTTGACCGAAGGGATAAGCAGTAAAATCAGAATTAAAATCCGTTTTACTACTACAATAAATCAGTGTATATCAGCCAAATCCGCTATATCCGCGTTTCTATTCTTTTTTTTCATGTACTTAGCTATCTGTTACAAAATACTTAATTCACAAGTAATAAGAAAAGCTTATGGAATTACTAAACTAATCATTACCTTAGATGTTTAATAAATCATAATAGAACATTTTTCTCCTTTAGGTTTGAAAATTATTTAGAAAAAAAGGAAGAAAATGTCCAAAAGAGAACCGGGAAAATGTCTTTAAATAAATTCTAAAATAATTCACAATGAAACAATTTTTATTACTACTTCACGAAGACATTCAAAAAATGAGCGCTCTCTCGCCCAAAGAAATGCAGGAACTCGCTAATGCTCATATGAATTGGGCTAATAAATTAGCCGCAGACGGACATTTAATCTCAGGAGATGGATTGAAACCAAAAGGTGTTTTAATTACAGGTAAAGACTGCGTGATTAAAGATGGACCCTTTTTAGAATCGAAAGAGATTATTGGAGGATATTATCTGTTGCAAGCTACTGATTTACAAACAATAGTGGAATTAGCTAAAGAATGTCCCACACATCATTATGGTGGAACAACAGAAATTCGCCCTATCATGGAAATGGATGATTATGGGCAATGATTTTTCTCACCAGAAAGAAATAAACTACAGAGCTATTTACGGGAAGCTGTTTTCGGGGTTATTAAATCAATTTGGGGCAAATTATGTTGCCGAAATTGAGGATGCCATACAAAATTCTTTTTTGAAATTCCTCAAAATAAGAACGCAATACGGCAAGCCTGATCATCTGGAAAACTGGCTTTTCGTAGTGGCTCGTAACGATGTGTTGAATCAAATTAAAATCAGGCAAAAACAAAATAATTTCGGCACATTAGAAAGTGTTGATGAAGAAGCTGACATAAAAAATGATAAAGATTTACGGCTTCAAACGATAGTTTTTATTGCGTCGTTGAAAAATGTTTCTATACAAGCAAAAATATTGTTTATTCTTAAAAATATTTTTGGTTTAAATATAGCCGAAATACACGACAGCACATTGCTCAGCCAGGATGCCATTTACAAAAGTATAAGCCGAACACTAAAAAGCATTCAGCTCGAATTTAACAACAAAACGAAGGAAATAAATTCCATATCCGTTAATCCACAAGCAGTTACTATTGTTGAAGAAATCTTGTACGCGGTTTTCAATATTGGTTTTGATTCTTTTAATGAACAAACGGAAAATATTGTAAATGAAGATTTGTGTTTAGATGCATTTTCGCTAACAAAGCTTCTGTTTCAGCAATATCGATACGATACGACCAGTAACTTACTGGCCTTATTCTGCTTTCATATTGCAAGGCTTCCGGCAAAAATTGATGAAGGAAAACTGATTCCATTCTTTAAACAAAATCGTGAAAAGTGGGACAAAGAACTAATCAGTTTAGGGTTCAACTATCTGAAAAAACCAGCAAGTATTAGTAAATTTTATCTCGAAGCTCTGATTATTAGCAAGTACATACTGATAGAGCAATTTACCTCAAATGATTGGAAAGACATTGTAAAACTATACGAAATAATGCAAACAGTTTCGCAATCGCCTATTGTAAAATTGAACTACTGCTTTTGCTTAAGCAAAATTGACAGAACTGAAGAGGCGTTGAAAATCCTATCGGAAATTGAGGATGAACTTCCAAACGAACACGTTTATTTCTCTTTGATTAAGGCTAAGTTACTAAAAGATATAAAGCCCAGAGAAGCCGACGATTTGTTTATGTCGGTGGTGAATAAACTTGATCAGAAAATCAGAAAAGAATACTTATTAGAAAACGAATTTAAAAAATTTTAAAAATATGAAACAAGCATTGAAACTTATCGTCATATCACTTAGTGTTTTGTTATTGGCCATGTGTACTACGAAACCAAAAAACAGCGTACAAACAACAGCCGCCGATGCTGAAAATTTTGACTGGCTGCTGGGAGAATGGAAACGAACCAATGATGTAAAAGGAAAGGAAACTTTTGAAAATTGGCATAAAATAAGCACCACAGAATATATTGGAGTTGGTTTTACTTTACAGAACAATGATACTGTAAGTAAAGAGATAATGAAAATATCGAACGCCAATGGGAAATGGAGTTTTTTGGTAAAAGTTGGCGAAAATACAGAATTTATACCCTTTGAAATGGCAAAGATAAAAGATACTGAATTTGAATGCAAAAACGACAGTTTAGATTTTCCTCAGTTAATACAATATTGGAAAAGCGGGAATAAATTAAATGCTTTAGTTTCGGGGCAAGGGAATAAAATATCGTTTGAATTTGAGCAAAAGGAATAAAACCCCCGAAGCCACCACACATAGCTATCGTTTTGTGATTCCGTTTCTTTCTATTCAGCTATCACAAACTGTACATCATGGCTTTTGAGCCATTCTATGTCGTCGGGTTTAATCTTCGAGTCGGTTATCAGGTAATCAATCAGCGAGAGGGCGCCAAGGCTGGCAAAGGAACTTTTGCCTATTTTGGTAGAATCGGCCACCAGATAAGTAACGTCGGCCGACTCAATCATAGCTCTTTTTACACAAATATCGCTAATTCCGGGGTACGTAAGCCCCGATTTCAGCGCTATGCCGGCTGTGGCCAGAAACAACTTGTCGACATGCAGGTTCTGGAAAAAATCGGCTGCCTTCTGTCCGGTAAGCGATATGGTAGGCGCCTTAAACTCGCCACCCGTTACCACAACGTTGATACCGGTTTGCGCACCCAGTATAATGGCAATATTCAGCGCATTGGTGATGATGGTAAGATTACGGTAGCCGGAAATGAGTTTGGCCATCTCGGTGGTGGTTGAGCCCGAATCGAGGATAATGGTATCGCCATCCTGAATAAATTCCAAAGCTTTACGGGCAATCAGTTGCTTTTCGGCCATGTTGTCCTTATTTTGCAGTTCAAAATTCCGGACATTCATATCAATATCTTTCAGGTAAGCGCCACCATGCTCGCGAATGATGAAACCGTCTTTTTCTATCGATTCCAAATCCTGCCGTATCGTAACTTCAGTTACTTTGAAAATCCGGCTAAGATTGGTTACCTTAGCGTGTCCATCTTCGCGTATAAGTTCAAGTATTTTATCCCGACGCTGATTCTGAAGCATTTCCGTTTTATTTTAAATTTTTTCGGTATTTTACAAGCTGCTTGATAGAGATTAGTTTTATATTGTGTTCGCGAGCTACAATTTCCAAATCGGCAAGGCGAGCCATTGTTCCGTCGTCGTTCATTACTTCTACCAGCACGCCACATGGGTTAAGCCCTGCAAGTAGTGGCAAATCTATCGAGGCTTCGGTATGCCCTTTGCGGGCAAGCACTCCCTGAGGGTGAGCTATAAGTGGAAAAATATGCCCCGGACGCCCTAAATCTTCAGGCTTTGTGTTTTTATCAACCAGCGCTTTAACCGTTTTAGAACGATCGGAGGCCGATATACCGGTAGTACATCCGTTGCCAAGCAAGTCAACAGAAACAGTAAATGCCGTAGTCATTGTGGCTGTGTTGTGCACCACCATACGCTCTAATTTAAGCTCCTGAGCGCGCTCATCGGTTATTGCCACACAAATCAAACCACGACCATATTTAGCCATGAAGTTGATAATTTCCGGTGTTATAAAATCGGCTGCCACAATAAAGTCTCCTTCATTTTCACGTGCCACATCATCAAACACCAATACTATTTTTCCCTGACGGATATCTTCGATAGCTTCTTCTACCGAGGCAAAGTTTTCAAACATAAAAAAAAATAAAAATACAGATGCGCACCGACTTTGTTGCCTGTAACGACACCTTTTTTCCAGACTGCAAAGATAGTAATTAATTCCCAATCTCCCGTGGCGGCTTAAATATAGCTTACAAGTTTAAATTCGGTAGAATAGCTACCTTTATTCTCCATGCCGTCAAGAACTTTCAGTGCATATTGAATGCCTTGTACGGCCATTTGCGAGCCAAAAGCATCGATAGTAGCCAGCATCTGACCCGACCTCAGATATGGCTGCACCGAGGCATCGTTATCGAAGCCCACTAATGGAATGCGGCCAGCCATAGCTTTCTCTTCCAACACATGCAATACGCCCAGAGCCATAGCATCGTTGCTGCACAGCACCCCTTCCACCTGCGGGTATTCTGCCCATAGTTTCAGGAAAACATGTTCAGCTTTGGCAGTTTCCCAGTCGGCTGCTTCGGTGGCTAAAAGCTCTAAACCATTTTCATGAATCGAGTCCATAAATCCAGCCTTGCGTTGCTTCGCGTTTTCGGCTACAGCCAAACCCTCAATCAAAATAACTTTAGCGCCTTTGCCAAGCTTACTGCCCAATACATTACCCACCATTTTAGACGCAGTTCTGTTATCCGGCCCTACATAAGTGAGTTCTACTCCTTCGGCAGCAAGCATAGCTTCGTCTAACCGTATATCGATGTTTATAACCTTTACTCCGGCTCTGATAGCTTTCACTGTTATCGGCACAAGCGCTTTGGAGTCGATAGGTACTAATACAATGGCATCTACTTTTTGGGCAATAAGATTTTCCATCAGCGATATCTGAAGGTCTATTTCAGTTTGAGCAGATGTTCCCGCAATAATCAATTCGAAACTGTTTTCGCGGGTGGCAAAGTCGAGTGCACCTTTTTTCATTTCCTGAAAAAACTCGGCACTAAGTGATTTCATAACTAATCCGACTGAAGGTTTGTTTTTCATACAGAGCATGTATTAGATTTTTAAGTTTATTTGACCATAAGTATTTATCAAAAACAAAAACTTTACTTCTATAATTAGCAAAGCTATAGAATAATAATATGAGTACCCTGTTCTGCATATAAACAGGAGATTCAAATTAGCGATAATCGTTTAATTTCTAATTAAAATGCTGCCTGAAAATACAGGCAGCATTTCGAAAAGTATATTGCTATTTATCAATAACCGTTAGTTCCAAACTCGTCGGCATTGTTGATTTGATTCAAGAAGCTATATGGGATTGGACGTTTATAATGTTTGGTAGGATCAAAATTTGCATAAGCAGTTGCATTGTACTTTTGAAGTCGAGTTTCAAATGCTTTATTACGTTTAAGAATCGCCCATCTATTAAATTCACCGCATAGTTCCCGAGCATATTCATCAAAAACATCATCCATAGTTGCCGTAGTAAGCTGCATTCCGGTTGTTGTGTTAAAGTCTGCTGCATTTCTACAAGCGCGTTTGCGTAATACATTCAAATAACCGGCAGCGGTAGCTCCATCGCCGCTGTTAACATGCAATGCAGCCTCCGCAGCAATTAAATAAACTTCGGCCATACGCATAATCATAACGTTTCCTAATTTTAACTGGAAATTTGAGCCAACCCATCCACCATCAAAATTGTGATTAAACTTCATCATGGCAGGAAACAGATTAGCAAGGCTCATTGGAGTTAACCCATTTGTAGCAGTTACAGTTTTATATGTACTTCCGGTTGGGTCGTTCGCTGTGTCAAATAAGTCGTCGATGTTTACAGTGACATATCTGCGAGCCTGTTTTTCAGTAGTAGTAAGAGGATCTTTACTTAAATACACAAAAAATCTATCTTCATCCGCCGCTAATGGATAGGGCACTATATTAGCATTAGTTGTATCTCTCAAATCTGCAATTGCTCCGGTATGAACTCCTTTTTTCCATATTTTTGGAATATATTGCCAAGAAGCATTTTTGGAAGCATTTACTGCGTTTACATCTGCATATGGATAAATTTTTTCACCCACATGGGATGCATCGATGCCATATTTAGTACACATGGCAGCTGTAAGCGTAATAGTTGCATTATTGTAAGTTATATTTCCCGGAGTAGGAACTCCCGTTCCGAGACTGGCGATAGCTTGTACACCTGAATAGTTTGCATACGCTGTAACAAAAGTATTCTCCCATCGTTTATCATACCTGGCATCAAAACAATTTATAAGATATTTTGTAGGTGCTACAAATTGCTGATTGCAACGTCCGTAATAAGCATTTGAGGTATTTGAATTTACACCCTTTTTCAAAAGATCTGATGTTCCAAAGGCATCGTCGAGCTTAGGATAATAGTATAAATAAAAATTTGGTTTGGAGTTTCCTGTAAAATAGTCGTATGATGCATCATAAGGATTGAGACCATAAGCGGTAAACAGGACTTCAGCGTTGTTACGATTATTAGCCGCAGCGAATACTTTTTGGAAATCGTCATACATGGCAGCACCATAAGTACTTTGATTATTGATCAGAGAATCAGCGACTTCTTTCGCACGTAGCCAGTAAGATTTTGAACCTTCACTTAAACCTTCGCCACCACCCTGAGCATAAACACGAGCCAAAAGCCCTAAGGCACTCTTTTTGGTTACGCGTGCGAGGTTATTATCCATCGGTGTTACCGGAAGATTCTGAAAAGCGTATCTCAAGTCAGAAATAATCTGAGTATAAATTTCGGAGATACTATTCCGTTTCGGGGTCAAGTTTTGAGTTCCATCATCCGTTAAAATCAATGGAACTTCGCCATATTGAGCTACCAGTACGGAATAATAATATGCTCTCAATAGTTTAGTTTCTGCTACTAAGGATTTAATGTCGGAAGCGTTACCATTCACCAATTTTTCAGATAGTTGAATTGTTACATTACAGTCCTTTATCGAACCATAAGCATAATTCCATGCAGCACCTGCTGCATTACTACTTGTAGTAAACTGTTCATAGGCCATTAAATCTTTAAACATGCCATGAACGCCATAAGAAAATGTCCATAAATCAGTACCGGTTTCCGATACTATATTATAATTCAATCCTATAAGTGACCCCCAAAGTCCCGTATAGCAATTGGATTGATATGATTTCCATCCGCTATAACTTGAAAGAACGTTGTCCGCTGATATAGCTGATGGGTTATATTCATCTAAACTACATGATGTTACGCATAATGCCAGAGACAATCCAAGCGCACATTTATATAATATTCTTTTTATATTAATAGTTTTCATATTTTTAATTTTGTGATTTAATAATCAAAATGTTATATTAAGACCTACAACAACCTGTTTAGTAAGTGGGTAACTAAGCGATCCATTCATTTCAGGATCATACTGCGTCAATAAATGACTTTTTGCAATTACCAAAGGATTAGTTATTGTGCCATATAACCGGAACTTTTCAATGGAAAGCTTTTGGATTAAAGTAGTTGGCAAAGAATAACCTAATGTTATGTTTTTGATTTTAAAGAATGAGCCATCTACATAACTCAATCCAGTGAAACCCAACATATTTGACGTAGTAGCAAGATAATTCATTACAGGAAAATCATTAGATGGATTTGTAGGTGTCCAATAATTGAAGCTTACCGGAATAGTTCTGGAAGGGCTTGCATTTGTAGCATATGCGTTTGGCTGATACCATCCCATCATATTATAACTAATCGTTTGTCCCCATCTCATATACATGTATATAGTCAAATCAAAATTCTTGTATTTAAATCCGTTTTGAAATCCGAGAGACCAATCAGGAGAATTATGACCAAGTATTTGATAGTCTTTAGAACTAACTGTATATTTTGAAGTGGCAGCTGTAAGACTTGAATTATATTTTTGAGCGGCAGTAAGGTTTGAATAATAGTATGTTTGCGTACCATCAGTCGCTGTTTTTACATAAACCCCTTCTTCTAATCGAGTCATACCAGGAACATTTACATTCAAGTCTCCGGGTCTTACTCCAAATACTGCAGCGTCTTTTTCTTGTCCAATTTGCCAAACGCCATTTAGCTTGTAATTGTAGAAGGAGTTGACAGGCTCACCGATGGCAAGCGTATACGAACCATTAGATATATAATTATTTGATGCACCGGTTAATGCTATAATTTCTTCCTTATTGGTTGAAAAAGTTACCGTTGAATTCCATTGAAAATCTCTTGTAACTATGTTGCGCGTATTTAATGCCAATTCAAAACCACTGTTTTTGGTTTTACATATATTAATATTGGTCAGATAATTTGTATTGGGTAAATAAGTCCCATATATCGACGGAGAGGATACGCTATAGATAACGCCATCGGTTTTAGTTGTATAATAATCCAACGATAAATCGATACGGTTGTTAAACAACATTGCGTCTATACCAAAGTTGGTATTATACGATTTCTCCCATCTTAAGTTGGTGTTGGTAAGATATTTAGTATAGCGATATATAGACTGGGTGGTACCCCCCAACGACATATTAGTACTTTCGAGATTTTGCGTAGAACTAAATGGATCTATTTTCGCAGTTCCGGTAACACCCCATCCAACGCGAAGTTTCAGATTATCTAACCAATCTTTTGTTGACGACATGAATTTTTCATCCGTAATTCGCCATGCCACCGATGCAGCCGGAAAATTATCCCATTGGTTTGATTCGTACAAAGCGGAGGCTCCATCATGACGAATAGATGCAGAAAAAAGATATTTGCCTAAATATGAGTAATTTACGCGCCCCACAAAACCAAGAGATTTTGACATGCTATAAGAAGAAGAAGCTGTAGTATTTACATCATTTGTAAAGCTATACCATTTAAAATTGTTGCTAAGAATATTGCTTTGATACATAGCAGTATATAGATTCTGTTTGTCACTCCATGAAGTCACCCCTGTAAGCGTAAAATCATGATCTCTTGCTACTTTAAAATTATAAGTTAATATATTTTCCCAGTCATATCCGTAAGAACGATTTTGAGTAACCTGCGCTTTTGCAATTTGTCCATTTCCATAAGTATAATTAACCGAACCAATTCCATCAAACTGATAATTATTGGTATAAACAAATACAGCACCTAAGCGCGACAGTATGCTCAGCCCTTTCATTGGTTTGATTTCTACATATGGGTTAACATTGATTCTAAAATTATTATCGGTATTTGCATATACACCAGGTTGGTAATTGAGAAGAAGATTATACACATTATTACCCAGATTTGTATTTAAAGTTCCATCATCATTGTGGGTTCTAACGAGCGGGTCGGTAGTTAATGCATTTTCGAGTTTATCCTGAGCTCTGTTTCTGATTACGTACGAAGCCTGCATGCTACTACCAATTGAAAGCCATTGCTTATAATTATGATCTACTTTCATGTTAGTTGAGTATTGTTTATAGTCATCGCCATAATACTGACCATTTTCATTTGTATAATTAAATGACACATACCCTTTTGTTCTTTCATTTCCTCCTGAAATACTTAAACTGTAATTCTGAGTAGCCGCGCTTTTGCGCAAAAACTCTTTTGCCCAATCTACAAACTTACCTTCCTTATAAGTAGCATATCTTGTAGTTCCGAAAATAGTTTCGTCATCGGCTTCCGATTGCCATATAGCTCCGGTTGTTGTCCAGACACTATTAGTTGCGTCCCAAACATATTTATAAGCTTCACGTTTTGTTTCAAGGTAAGACTCTCCTGTGCGCATTTCCGGAATAATTGACCATCCATTATTTCCATAAAAAGCATTAAAATCGACGCTTAATTTTCCGACTTTACCTTTTTTAGTAGTAATAATAATTACTCCATTTGAACCGGCAGCTCCATAAACAGCAGTTGAAGAGGCATCTTTCAACACTTCAACCGATTCTATATCATTAGGGTTTAGGGTGGCATAATCTCCAGGTAACCCGTCAATTAAGAACAACGGAGTGCCGCTGGCAGTAATTGACCTGTTGCCACGTAATTGTATATTCACTCCGGCTCCGGCCTGACCTGATGTACGGGTAATATCAAGCCCGGCTACCCTTCCCTGAAGAGATTCCATGGCATTAGAACCGGGACGCATAGTGATGTCCTGACTCTTAACAGTAGATACAGATCCAGTAAGGTCGCGCTTCTTTATTGTACCATAACCTACAGCCACAACCTCATTAAGAGCTAAAGCTGAACTTTGCAATTGTACATTTTTTATACCTGAACCATTGAAGTTAACTTCCATTTTATCCATCCCGACGAAGGTAAATACCAAAACACCGGATTTTGTTTTTGCTTCAATTGAATACTTGCCATCCAAATCCGTAATAGTACCAATTGTAGTTCCTTTTATCATAACTGATACGCTTGGTAGTGGCTCACCAGTGTCGTCTTTGACAACACCGCTAATTCTTACCGCTTCTTGCGCAATTACACTTTGTGTGGCTAAAAAGAGGGTCATTATAATGAACATCCTTTTAAATGTACGCCTTGCCAGATCGTTCAAACATGTCCTGAAAAAACATTGTGGACTTTTTTTCTCGTTCTTTTTCATTTGTAATTTAAATTTAAATATTAGTTGTTATTTGTGAAAGCTGTGAGT